>OGCO01000032.1_pt1 | contig 197580 bp, 212 predicted proteins | sample 1570171 | NCBI WGS metagenome assembly OGCO01 (sample SAMEA4370583, study PRJEB24528) | human gut metagenome
AATTAAATTTTCGAAAGTTTTTCGCATTAAGCTTTAACTTGATTGTATTTTATAATGAATTAGTATATTTTGCAAGGAAAATCGTGGGACAAATTTCGAGCTTTTTCGTAATTAATCATTATTTTGTAATATTGATTAATGCCATAATTTGCCAAACATTACAAATGACATTTTTCCAATAATATCTGCATTTTTTATGTGACAATGTTAGTGGATATGGTTTTAATTAACACACTAAATTATGCCTTATCATTGAATGTGTCCCTTTTTCAAAAAAATAGGAAAAGAGAACATTTCCCTTTTCCTATAAGTCCTATTTTAAAGCTCTTTATATAGCTTCTCGAATTCATCTATCAATTCATCAAATATTTGTATTGCACTGTCAAATACATTTGTATTTGTAAAATCTACACCTGCTACTTTTAATGATTCTATTGGATTCTTTTTATTTCCTATTTTCAAAAATTCAAAATAATCTTCTAGTGCATGTGGCTCTTTTGCTCTTATTCTTTTTACTATTTTGCTTGCTCCTGTTAATCCTATTGCATATTTATATACATAAAAATTATAATAAAAATGTGGTATTCTCATCCATTCATATGAAATTTCTTTATCTAATATTATTTCACCACCAAAGTATTTTTCATTTATTTCATAATATTTTTTGTTAAGTAATTCGGCTGTTAAAACTTCTCCTTTTTCTGATAACTCATGTGTTGTTTTTTCAAATTCTGCAAACATTATTTGTCTATATATTGTTGCTTTATATAGCTCTAATAATGAATTTAATATTGATAGTTTTTCAAGCTTATTTTTTGTATGCTCTAATCTGTAATATGCTAAAACAAGTTCATTTACTGTTGATGGAACTTCTGCAACAAATATTCTATAATCAGCATATTGTAATGGATTATTTTTTCTTGTAAAATAGCTATGCATTGAATGACCTGATTCATGTGCTAATGTAGAAACATCATATTCAGTTCCTTGAAAATTTAATAATATAAATGGATTTGTTGTAGCACAACCACCAGAAAAAGCCCCTCCGCGTTTTCCCTTATTCGGATAAACATCTACCCATCTATCTTTATATCCTTGTTTTAATATATTTACATATTCATCTCCAAATATATGTGTTGCTTCTAATACTTCATTAACAGCTTCATCATATGTGTAATTTCTTTCAAAATTTGAAATTAATGGGACATATACATCATAAATGTGCATATCATTTAAACCTAAAATACGTTTTTTCATTCTGTAATATTTAAATAATACATCTAAATGATTTGATATACTATTTACTATATTATCATAAACCTCTGGTGTTACATCATCTGCAAATAATGCTGCTTCCATTGCAGATTTATATCCACGTACTTTTGCACATGTTTTTTCAACTTCAATTTGACCAGCATATATTGATGCAAATGTATTTTGATATTGCTCATATGTTTTATATAATGTTTTAAATGCACTTTTACGAACTTCTGGATTTTGAGATTTCATATAAAGACTATAATTAGTATCTGTTAATTCAACCTCTTTACCATTTTCATCTTTAATTTTTCCAAATGTCAAATCTGAAGCTGTAAATGTTTCGTATATATCAGATGCAGTTCCTCTTTCTTTTTGAAATGCAGCTAATAATTTCTCTTCTGCATCACTTAATGTATGTGGTTTATATTTATATGCATTTCTTAATACTATTTCATATTCTTTTAAATTTTTATTTTCACTTATATATTTCTCAAAATTCTCTTTATCCAAAGAAATTAATTTTGTATCATAAAATACTGTTGCTTCTGAAAACTTTTTATATAGCTCTTGTGCTCTTCCCATTAAAGTTTGTGAATCATTATTTGATGTATCTTCTGAATATTTTAAATTTGCATAAGTATAAATTCTATCAATTTTTTCTCCAGTCTCATATATTGTTTTTGTAGTTTGATATAATTCATCTGAAGAATTAATCATTGTATTTTCATATTTTTTTATATTTTCAATTTCAATATTTGCATTATTAAAAGCCTTTTCGAACTCATCATTATTTGCAAATATTGTTGTTAAATCCCATGTATCCTTTTCGTTTAGCTCTTCTCTTAACATTTTTTACCATCCTTTTTTATAAATTTAGGTTTTTATATGGATGCCTATAAACCAAAAACAATATAAGGGATAACCTTATTTTTCAAAGATTATCCCTTATTTATTACAATTATGCTTTTACAAACATTTTCTTTATTTTGTTTATTATCTTTTTAATAAAGTTTTCTTTTTTATCATTTATTTCAATAGGTAGATTTTCACATGTATCTTTTTTATCATTTTCATTAGAGCTATCTTCAATAGAAGAACCATTTTCACTATTATTCTGATTATTAGTATTATTTGAGTTTATATTATTTTCTTTTGAAAAAATATTATTAGTGTCATATTTTTCCTTTTTTTCATTCTCAGCATTAATACTATTTTGTTTCAAAATTTCGTTAATTATGCCTTTTTGTTTTTCATTTGCAAAATAATTCATATATATCGAAATTATTACTGCATTTGCTTCTCGTGATATTGGTTGTTCTTTTATAGTTTTATTTTCGTCATACACATATTTATAGTTTTTATCACAATTATTTTCATAAAATTGAATTTCGGTTTCAGGTATTTTATCATATTCTTCTTTTGGAATATGTTTTAATATTTCAATTACTTCTGTATATGCTTTGGCATATTTTTTATCCATATATTTTCCTCCAATTTTTTATCATTTGTATAATAGCTCTTCATTATTGTTTTTTTCCATATCTTCTATCGCTCTATTTCTTCTATAAAAAGCTTCATTTACTTCATCTGATGTTATCCCAATTTTTAATGCCTTTTGAGCTAGTCCTTTTATATAATATATATTAGAATTAGTCTGTCTGCTTTGCATTTTTTCCTCCGTTCATTTATTCTATTAAGAATTATATAATATTTGTATTTATTTTGCAATAGGGTACAATTTTCTTTTCAACAAATATAGACAAATGGACACGTTTTATTATTTTAGTATAAAAATACCCATTTAATTTTGTAAATAGAGCAAAGAATTTAAGTTCTTTACTCTATTTATAATTTTCATCTCCATATTTTAATACTAACATTTTATCGTCCATTTTGTTTATCATTTTAGCACATTTGACTAGTTCATTTGACATCTTTTTTGTAAGTTTGTTATTTGTTTTATATTTTATGTCGTGCTCCAAACTTGCCCAAAAATCCATTGCTAATGTTCGTATTTGTATTTCTACCTTTACTGGTATTATCTGTTTCATTAAAGGTACTGGTACTTCTACTATCATATGATAACTTGAATATCCACTTTTTTTCGGCTTTGTTATGTAATCTTTCTCTTTTATGACATTTACATCTGGCATATTCTTTATCAAATCTACTATTGTAAATACATTATCTTTTATTGGACATATTACTCGTAATCCAGCTATATCATTTATTTGTTCCACCAAATTTCTATATGTTTTTTCATAATTTTTGTCTTCCATTTTTTTAATTATGCTTTCTGGCTTTTTTATTCTTGTTTGTGTATGATCTATTATTGAACATCCGTAAAAACAATTGAATTCTTCCTTTAAAATATCCATTTTTGTTTCTAGTTGTTTTAATGCAGCTGAATACAAAAACATTAATTTATTAAATGTTTCATCTGAGGAGTTTATTTTATCTGTTTCTACTAAAAAATTATCAATTTTTAATAAACTGGTTCCTTTTTTATTTTTCATAATTTATCCTCCTTGGTTTATTTGCTGATATTCTATATTATGAATATTGCTATTTAATTGTTTTTATGTGACTTTTTTGTGGATTTTTTTCATCTTTATCTTTAATTTATTTTAAGCACGAAAAAACCAGCTGAAAACAGCTGGTTTTATATTTCGTTGGAAATTTTTCCAATAAAAACTAGTTAGGCTTCTTCCGACACCGGAGTAAGCGTTTCGAGACGCTTCAGCAAACTGATAGCTTCTTTCAATGTTATGCCATATGAAAGCGTACCTTCAAGAATATCGCAGATATACCGCTTATCCTTCAGTGAAGATTTTTTTACCTTTGCCTTCAAATAGTCAATGTGCTCCCGATTAAACAATTTGTTGGAATTTTTTTTCATCTCTTCAAGAGATAAAACAATACGTTCAATCTTTTTTACGTCTTCTTTTGTCATAAATAAAGTGCCTTCCTTTCGACAAAGCAATTATTGCTTTTAGTGTCTTTTAATAATACCATATTTTTCACTTTTTGTCAACTAATCCCCTAAACAAATTCCAATATCTCTTGCAGTTTTCACTAAATCGTGATCCATTGTTACTTTTCTTATGTTACTTTCCTTTGTGTTTCCTGAAACAGCACCTATTTCTTTATTTTGTCCAACAACATCTTCTAAAGATACTGAATCTAATTTTCCATCTTTTATTACTGTTAAAACATTAAATTTGCCTTCCATTGCAAGTTCCATTGCTTTTGCACCATATTTTGTGGATAATACTCTATCAAATGCAGTTGGTGTTCCACCTCTTTGTACATATCCTAAAACTGTACATCTTGCTTCCATTCCAGTTATCTCTTGAAGTTCCTTTGTTACTTTTTCTCCTGCACCTCCAAGTTTTGTGTTATCTACACCTTTTCCGTTATCTCTCATTTCTGCAACAGAAATTTCTCCTCCCTTTGGTTTTGCTCCTTCTGCTACAACTATTATTGAAAAGTTTTTGCCTAATGCTCTTCTTTGATTTATTTTTTCTACGACTTTATTTATATCATATGGAATTTCTGGTATTAATGCAATATCTGCTCCTCCTGATATGGCAGATTCTAATGCAATCCATCCAGCATATCTACCCATTACTTCTAATACCATTAATCTGTGATGTGTTTCACCTGTTGTATGAAGTCTATCTAATGCATCTGATGCAACTGAAACAGCTGTGTTGTATCCAAATGTAATGTCTGTGCATGCAACATCATTATCAATTGTTTTTGGAACACCAATTACATTTATCCCTTTTAAAGAAAAATCTCTTGCAGATTTTTGAGTTCCATCTCCTCCTAATGTAAATAAACAATCAAAGCCATCATCTTTTATATTTTGAACACATTTATCTGATAAATCTTTGTATACAACTTGACCATTTTCTTCTACTTTGTAATGAAATACATTGGCATTTGTTGAAGAGCCAATTATAGATCCTCCTTTTGGTAATATTCCACAAGCTCTACTGTTTTGTGATGTACTTAATCTTATATAATCATTATTTAATAAACCTCTATAACCATCAACAAATCCGTAACATTCTACTCCATCTTTTTCTGCAGCTTTTACAATTGCTCTTATTACTGCATTAAAACCTGATACATCTCCACCATTTGCTAATATAGCTACTTTTTTAACCATTTTTGAATCCTCCTTAAATTGAAAAAAATTTCTATATTGTTTATTATACCAATATCTTCTTATTTTACAAGATTTAATTGAATTTTTTTTTTGTATGATTTATAATTAATTCACAATTTTAAAAGAAGCCGTTTTGAAGATATTATAATAATCTTCTACACTACTTTATAATGGCTATAAATTGTATAATATAACTGTAATTAAATTATTGAAGGGAATGAATTTTATTATGAAAATTGGCTTTTTTGATACTGGATTAGGTGGTGCTACAATTTTTAAAGAAGCATATAAAAAAATTAATGGTGATTTTATTTATTTGGCAGATACAAAAAATTCTCCATATGGAGTTAAAGATTTTGATACTGTTAGAAATTTAACTGAACAAAATATGATTACTTTGATGAATTATGGTTGCAAAATAATTGTTTTAGCTTGTAATACTGCAACTAGTGCCGCTATTAGTTTTTTAAGAGCTAAATATCCAGATATTATTTTTATTGGTGCTGAACCAGCTATTAAGCCAGCTGTTGAAAATTGTAATGGCAAAAAAATTATACTTACTGCTACTTCTCTTACATTAAAGGGTAACAAATTATTTCATCTTTTAACAAAACTTAACGCTGTTGATAAAGTTGAATTGCTCCCTTTAGACGAATTAGTAGAATTTGCTGATGAATCTTCTGAAATTAGGTATGACCTTGCTGAAGAATATCTAAAGCAAAAATTTTCTAAATATAATTTGAATGATTTTTCTGGAATTGTTTTAGGTTGTACACATTTTCCAATTTTTAAAGACGTAATTAAATTTATTTTACCAGAGCATATTAAAATTTATGATTCTGCAGATGGAATTACACATAATTTACAACAAAAAATATTAAAATTAGATTCAAATTACAATGTTCAATATAAAAATGTTAATTTAATTTTAACAGAAGAATCCAGCTCTTTTAGAAAAAAATTTAATAATTATTATATTTAATATTTTTTACTATAGACTTTTTTTAACAAATTATGGTATTATATTACCATATAAAATTAATTATTGAGGAGGACTTTACATATGAAAAATTTAGTTAAGTTTTTAATTACTTTTACAATAATATTATTTGCATTATTTATGGTTTGTACTAATTATTCATTTGCTGAAAACACGACTACAAATGATGCTGTTACAAATAATGCAAGCAGTAATGCTACTGAAACTACTTCATCTTCTAATACAGTTTTAAATGGTGACACAACAATGACAACTACAGTTAGCTCTACTTCTTCTACAGAAAATGAACTATTGTCACCTACCAATATAATAAATATTTTACTTATAGCCGTAGGCGTTGTTATTATTCTACTTGCAATTGCAATTTTAACAAAAATAAGAAAATAAAATTTATATAAAACAAAAATAATTATTAAAATTTATTTTTGTTTTATTTTTTGCTTTATAATATGTTCCTCACTTCTGTAAATCAAGTACAATTATATGTGCAAATCAATTTTATTCGCCTTTTTCTTCTAAATTTTGCTAAATTTTATAATGTATATTTTATCTTTTTAGTAAAATAATAAGATTAAGCTAAAAAAGATTTTACTTTTTATAAAAACTAGCTATTACATGTTTATTTTACATTAATTTGTTAAAAATATTATTAAAATAAACATTTTTATTTTTAAAGGAGGATATTATGAAAAAAATTATTTTTTCAATTGCATTTATTTTATTTGCACTTTCAGTTTCTTGTATATACTCTGTTGCAGCAGAAAATGTTGGTACAGATATGAAAAATGATGTTCGTAATGTTGTTGGTGGTGCCGAAAATGTTGTTGAAGATACAGCAAAAGGCGTTGCTGGTACTATAAAAGGTGCTACTAGCAAAATGGAACAGAAGGCAAATTCAGCAACAGACAAGATGAAAAATGGTGCTAATGATGTAAAAAATAGTGCTGAAAATACTGCCAATACAGCTGAATACACAGCACAAAGAACTGCTACTGATGTAACTAATGGTCAAAATGGCTTTATGAGTTCTGAAACTTGGTCTTGGATAATTATTGCCTTTATTGCAATTGCTATTATTGCTTTATTTTGGTATTATGCTTCTAAAACTAATAATAACAAAAATAATAAAAATCAATACTAATCGGTAATTGTAATTTTAAATTTTGTATTAAAATAAGTAGGATATATGAAAATATAATATTCACATATCCTACTTTAATTTTTAACATTATTACATTGTTGTTCCGAACTTCGCTCTTTGTATTCTTCTTTGAGCATCTTTTTTAGCAATATCTTCGCGTTTATCGTATAATTTTTTTCCTTTACCTATTCCTAGCTCAAGTTTTACTTTATCTCCCTTAAAATATAAACTCATTGGTACTAGTGAATATCCTTTTTGCTTTATTTTTCCATATAGTTTATTTATCTCTGATTTATTTAATAACAATTTTCTATCTCTTAGTGGGTCTTTATTAAATATATTTCCTTGTTCATACGGACTTATATGCATTGAATATACATATACTTCTCCATTTTTTATCCCTGCATAACTGTCTTTTAAGTTGACTTTTCCAGCTCTTATTGATTTTATTTCAGTTCCAGATAATACTATTCCAGTTTCTATTGTTTCTTCAATTGTATAATTATGTCTGGCATTTGGATTTTTGGCTATTAATTTTCCCATAATTATTTTATTCATTCCTTCCTTTTAATTCACTTATGTAATTTTTTAATTATAAAATTAGCAGAAGGAATGAATTTATATTAAAAATTTTGTTTTTTATATAATCACTCCTTCAAAAATTATGCTTTATTTGAAGATCCAAATACATCTCTTATTTTGTGCTCTACTATATCTTTTATTTGTGTTCTTGCTACACCTAAATATTTACGAGGATCAAATACAGATGGATTTTCTGTAAACACTTCTCTTATTGCTCCTGTCATTGCTAATCTTAAGTCTGTATCAACATTTATTTTAGATACACCTGATAAACTAGCTTCATGTAACATTTCATCTGGTACACCTTTTGCACCTGGAATATTTCCACCATATTTATTACATTGCTCAACAAATTCTGGTATAACTGTTGATGCTCCGTGTAAAACTATTGGAGTATTTGGAATTAATTCTTTAACTTTTGCTAATATATCAAAACGAAGTTTAGCTTCTCCCTTAAATTTATATGCTCCATGACTTGTTCCTATAGCTATTGCTAATGAGTCACATCCTGTTCTTTCTACAAACTCTTTAGCTTGCTCTGGGTTTGTGTACATTGCATCTGATGCAGATACATTAACATCATCTTCAATTCCTGCAAGTTTTCCAAGCTCTGCTTCAACAACAACACCATGGCTATGAGCATAATCTACAACCTTTTTTGTTAAAGCTACATTTTCTTCAAAATCATATTTTGAACCATCTATCATAACTGATGTAAATCCGTTATCAATACACATTTTACATGTTTCAAAATCTGGACCATGATCTAAGTGTAATACAACTGGAATATCATGTTCCTCAAGTGCTGCTTCTATCATCTTTTTTAAATATGGTACTCTTGCATATTTTATTGCACTTGATGATGCTTGTAATATTACAGGTGAATTTTGTTCAGCTGCAGCATCTACTATTCCTTGTATAATTTCCATATTATTTACATTAAAAGCTCCTATTGCAAAGTGCTCTTTCATTGATTTTTCAAACATATCCTTAGTTGTTACTAATGGCATATTTCATTCCTCCTTTGATTTTATAGTACTTACCTTTTATTTAGGTACAACTATTTTTTAGTAATATTATTACTAATTTATGGTTATTTTATTGCTTTTTTTATTCAAAGTCAATGTTTTTTACTAAATTAAATGTTTTAGAATATTATGTTCAAATATTGTTTAAATTAATAAAAAGTCACTTGAATTATTTGATTCTAATATCTCAAGTGACTTTTATTTTTATGAGATATCTATTACATTTTGTAATTTCATACATGGTATTTGCTCTATCTGATTTTCTTTTGCAAACAATAGTACTAAAAAACCATCCAAAAGTCGGTCGTTGGCAGATTTTACCACAGGTCTTGGTAGATATCCATATTTCATATAAAATTCTCTTATGAAATTGTATCTTTTGCCATGTTTGTATTCTTCAGTCAGCAAAATTTCTGCATAAATTCTGTCTGAAGTATACTCGTACCAATTATCTGGTAAATAAAAACCTTTTTTATATCGATACTCTTCATGCCTATGTAATAATTCGCTTTTGTATTGTTTTCTCTTTTTAGCATCTTGCACATTCATGTAATCAAAATACTCACTAAGAGTTAAATTATTCTTTTTTTGATTACAATTAGTGCAACACGGTACTAAATTGTTTGTGATTGAGACTCCACCAAAATCCCGTGGATACATATGATCTAATGTCCGATTTTCTTCGTTCAATTCACATCCACAGTAATAGCAAGTGCTTTTTCCTCGAAGTTCATATGTTGTATGGTACATTAATCTTTCAAATGATACATTGTTTTCACAATAAAGTATTTCATTATCTACAAATGCTTTTGAACCATCTTTCTCATAATAAAATTTTGTTGGTAAATCGATAATCATCTTTAAACCTCCTTATCCAATGTTTATGCTTTTGCGTATACGTGTTTTATTTTAATTTACATATTTTCATTTGTCAAGAATACTGTTATTTTTATAAAAAAATAGCCCTACGAAAAAATTTCGTAGGGCTAGCTAAAAAATAAAAAAGAAAACCGAAAACTAAAATCTTGATATAAATTACAGAATATCTGCTGCCTTTTTAGCCAAGTCTGATCTTACTGACTCCTCTCCCATTAAAGTTATCTGAATACACTCTTCTACTCCCTTCATTTTTTCAGAGAGGTAGACGAGTCCATTATAGCGCTCATTCAGGTTAGGATTGTCTACTTGAGTTGGATCACCTAAAAAAACGAACTTCGAACCACGTGCAGCACGTGTGACAATTGTTTTAATCATATCAGGCTCAATATTCTGAGTCTCATCGATAATAAACAATGTGTCAACAATAGAACGACCACGAAGTAAATCAATTGCTTGAATCTGAATCATTCCGGATTCAAAATAATATCTTCCATCCTCGTAGCAAGATCCTCTTTTGCGTTGACTATCGGAATTAATCAAAATTGCCAAATTGTCTTTGATTCCGGCAAGATAAGGTGACATCTTGTCATCGATTTCTCCAGGTAAATAACCAATAGATGAAAAATCGGCCTTTCTAGTTACCAAAATTCTATTGTACTTTCTACCCTTCTCAAGCTCATCTAAAGCTACTGCCAAAGTGCAAAAAGTTTTACCGGTTCCAGCATTTCCTTTTACAACCACCAAAGGTGCATCGCTGTAAAGAGCCTCCATCAGAAATCGTTGCCCATCATTCAGCGGCTTTACACCATATGGTGTTCGATTAAACATATGAATTTCGACAATTTTATCTTCCTCTACTTTTCCATATGCCTTATCATAGCCAATTTTGCCGTCTTCACATTTTTTCAAGCATTTAATGAGTACAAACTCATTTTCGCACCAATCCTGTTCGGATGTGTCCGAAATTTCTGCAATACTTAAAAAGCCTTGTTCCCAGAATTCATTAAAAGTCTTTTCACCAACTTCAATACTTGTTCTACCAGTATATTGGTCTCTGAACTTTGGAAAGACCTCATCACGAAAACTTTCTGCACGAATTCCAAGCTCTTCAGCCGTCATTTGCAAAAGGAGATTATTGGTTACAAGAACCACATTGTGTCCTTCTTCAATAAGTCCCTTGCACACCTGCAAAGTTCTTCTTTGATATCCAGTAGTTTCGTTTTCAACATCCCCTAATTGAATATTTTTGTAATTCTTACAAATCATCAATGTAGAGCCATTGGCTTGTTTCACTCCATTAGACGTAAGTTCATTGTAGTTATAAGAGCGAATATACTCCATAACCCTTCTACGAATTTTTGCCTTTTCGGAGGAGAGGTTTTTACGACTCTGCACTTCGTCTAAAACAGCTCTCGGAATTACAACAACATTGTCGTTTCCAAACATTTGAGTGCTATTTTCAGATGACAAAAGTGCGTTTGGCCGCAAAACAAACATTTTGGTCATAGTTTTCTTGACCTCCTTATTTTATTTAAAAGCTTCAGATTTCTAAAAAAACAGAATATCTAAAAACCTTTATTGCCAATATTTTATACCATATTTCAATATTAGTCAAGCTATTATGTAGTTTTTTTTAATGACTTGTATATTCAAAAAAATAAACTATCTTTTAGTTATAAAAGAAATGACACAGATGTTTTTATACATCCATGCCATTTTTTGTTAAGCCAGAAAAACTTTATATTCCTCTGGTACATCACTTTCTGTGCCACAATAATATACTATGGCACATTTTAATTTAGTAATTTTAGCAATTACAATGTACTTGTTTTGCCGTATTACTAAAAAGTCTTGCGAATATGCTTTTTTGTTTTGGTCTTTCCTCTTTACTCCATTTTTTGAAAAAACTGAAATATCGGGAAAATTATTAAGGTTTAACGATACGGATTCTTGAGTCATTTGATCTAATACGATTTCATCTCCAATCTTCAATTCATCTTGGTTTTGAGACACCATATCTGCAATTGCTTTTAATATGGATGACTTTGATGCATTTGTATACTTATAGAGTATAATATTTATTTGACACAATTTTCCAAATAAATAACAGCCATAGTCAAATGTATATACATCTCTAACCGTATTTTGCTTGTAAAACAAGCAAATGTTGTAATCTTGATCCTTCGTAGTTTTATTTGAAAACCTAATTTCGCCATAATATGCTATTAGATTAAGCAAATAGCCACCATTGATTTCATTAAGTTGAATATCTGATATTAAAATTTTTTCATAATCTCTTAATAAATTATCCATTTCAACTGTTTTTATTGCCATCATGCAAGAATCTACTCCTACAATTCCAGTACCGCAACACGGATTCGGAAATTTTTCCAAAAATAAATCTGGAATTACAACATCGACTTGATATAATTTACACCAAGCAATGTTTTTCGCCTTACCAGAAATTAGTGTGTAGTCATTCTTTTTACACAATTCTGCCAACTGTTCTTCATTTCTTTTTTCTTCATTTATTAAAAAATGAAATTTTCCATCAAGATCCAAAGCAAAAAATTTCAACAGCTCTCTTGCAAGTACAAATTCCTCCTTGTTTGTATCTAATTCAACTATATCATTTGCATAGATACAAAATTTTGGAACTATTCCTTTATCAAATAATTTCTCTAGAATACTTAAAAACTGAGAACAATCCAATTCCAACAAACTTGAGTCAAATACATATTTCTGTACTTTTCTGCATTTGTTCAAATTTGAATAATAAATCGTTTTAAAATCACTCGGTCGAGTTACTTCAAACTCATTGCTAGAGCACTTTTTAGCTGTTTCAGTCCTACTGTCATCTAACCAATTACTTGATGTTGCTCTTGAAACAGGTCCAATTCCAGATGATGGATCTTCCCATTTCATGAGCTCAAAACACCCTCTTCGTTTCAGCACATTGCTGTCTGTCAACGGATTTACTGCTTCTGAATTAAATTTTGTTTTTCTTCCATCAACAATAAATTCATGTAGCGTTTTGTCCGTATCATACTTCTGTAAGCATTTTTTTACTGAATTTCTTTCAATACCGGTAATTCTCGATATTTCGGAAATAGTAATTTTCCGTGCTTTATTGGCAAGTATTACTGTTTGAATTTTTTCGAAATTATTCAAAAAAATCCCTCCTTCAATATAAAAAATATCCTATTTATTATACCAATTTATATTATTTATGTCAATCATTACCTGAAAATAGACGTAAATTGTAAAATTATTCACAATTTACGTCTATTTATCAATAAATTTTTATTTACTAATATTTTATAAATTATCATTTTCATAATTGCTACACATAGACTCATCTGGAGTTTGTGTATTGCAATTTACAGTTGGTGTTACTGTAATTTGTTTTAGTAAACACTCTTGATTATTTAAATTATTAAATTTACATGTTTCTACTGTACAATTAATTTTTTGCTTATCCATAAAAATCACATTCCTTATATAATATTATTTAGGTTTTTGTGGATTTACCTATAAACCTCTGCATATGTTTTATGCTCTATTTTATTTTTTCCTTTAAATGATATTATTATACATAAAATCAAGCTGAGTTATATTCAAAATTTATAGTTATAAAATTTTAAATAAAAATTTTCATTCTAAATATACAACTTGAATTTAAACCTCGAGCTTAATCTTTTTCAAACTATATCTTCAAAAATAAAACAGATAAATTAATTTTACTTAATTTACCTGTTTTATTTTTAATTTTTACTTACAATAGTACCTTCTTTACTATCTTTTACTAAATATCCTTTTGATGTTAATTCATCTCTTAATTTATCTGATTCTGCCCAATTTTTATTTGCTCTTGCTTCATTTCTTTTATTTACTAATTCTTGTATTTCTTGTGGTAATACAATTTCTTCTTTTTTATATTCTTTCAAATTAAATCCTAAAACTTCATCAAATTTTAAAATTAAATTTGCTAATTTTTTAGATTTTACTGGATTTTTTATTACATCCCATACAACACTCATTGCTACTGGCATATTTAAATCATCATTTATTGCTTGCAAAAACTTTTGCTCATATTGTGATATTTGTTCATTATCTATATCTTCTGTTCCTTCTAAATGTTTTAAATATCCATCTCTTAAACGAGCTAATGCTATTTTTGCTGAATCCATTGCTTCAAATGTAAAATTTATTTTCTTTCTGTAATGTGATGAAAAGTTAAACATTCTATATACATATGGCTCATATCCTCTTTCTTTTAAATCATCTAATGTATATAAATTACCTAAACTTTTTGACATTTTTCCGCCATTTACTTGCAAGAATTCTACATGCATCCAATAATGTGCAGGAATTTTACCACAAAATCCTTTTCCTTGTGCTATTTCATTTTCGTGATGAACTGGTATATGGTCTACTCCTCCTGTATGTATGTCAAATTCTTCGCCTAAATATTTATGACCCATTGCAGAGCACTCTAAATGCCATCCTGGATAACATTTGCCCCAGAATGAATCCCATTTCATTAAATGATTTTCTGGTGCCTTTATCCATAGTGCAAAATCATTTGGATGTTTTTTATTTGGATCTACATCAATTCTTGCTTCTGTGTCTTTTTCATCTACATCTTTATTTGATAATACACCATATTTGTCTAGCTTTGATGTATCAAAATATATAGTGTCTTCTGTTTCGTATGTATACCCATTCGCAATTATTTGTTTTACATATTCTTCCATACATTTTATATGCTCTGTTGCTCTTGCTATTACTTCTGGCATATCAATATTTAATTTTCCCATATCACCTAAGAATATTTTCGTATAATAATCTGCTATTTCAAATGGATCTTTGTGCTCTAATCTTGCTGCTTTCATCATTTTATCTTCACCTTCGTCTGCATCTGAAACAAGGTGCCCTACATCTGTTATATTCATTACATGCTTTAATGAATATCCATTATATTTTAATACTCTTCTTAAATTATCCATAAATAAGTATGCTCTTAAATTTCCTATATGAGCAAAACTATATACTGTAGGTCCGCAAGAATATAGACAGACTTTGTCCTCATGTATTGGTTTAAATTCTTCTTTTTTCTTTGATAATGTGTTGTAAACATTTAATTTCATATTCTTTACCTCCTACTTTTATTATATTGCTTATTATACAATATTGATTTTTAAATTACAAGATATTTAATTTTAAACTATTTTTCCTCCACCAAGTACTATATCATCTATATAAAATACGGCTGATTGTCCTGGTGTTAATGCCCTTTGTGGCTCTTTAAATGTTACTTTTATTGTGTCTTCATCTTGTTGTATTATTGTTGCTTTTGCAACTTTTGATGAATATCTTGTTTTTACATCTACATCTAGCTCTTTTTCTATTTTGTCTACTAATAATAAGTTTATATCTTTTACTATTAGCTCCTTTTTGTATAACTCTGATTCTTCACCTACAATTACTTCATTTTTTAGTGGATTAAATCCTAGAACAAATAATGGTGCTTTATATGATATTCCAAGTCCTTTTCTTTGACCTATTGTATAATTGTATAATCCTGTATGCTTTCCTAATAATTCACCTTTTGAGTTAACTATTTTTCCTTTTTTAGGTTTTATATTAGAATTTGTTTCTAGAAATTTTTTGTAATTTCCATCTGGTATAAAACATATATCTTCGCTATCTGGTTTATTTGCAACTTTTAAATCATGTGCTCTTGCTATAGCTCTTATTTCGTCCTTTGATTCAAAATCGCTTAGTGGAAATAATACATGTTCTATTAAATCTTTTGGTATATTCCATAGTACATAACTTTGATCTTTTTTACCAGCTTTTGATTTTTTTAATACCCATCTTTGATATTTTTCACTATATTCTGTTTTTGCATAATGTCCTGTTGCTATGTAGTTACAACCTAGCTCTTTTGCTTTTTCGTACATAAAACCAAATTTTAAGTATTTGTTACATTCAATACATGGGTTAGGTGTTTTGCAGTTTGCATAACAATTTATAAAATCATCTATTACATGCTTTTTAAACTCGTTTTTATAGTCATATGTGAAGTGTGGAATTCCTATGGAATTACATACATTTTTAGCATCTATATATGTGTTTATATTACAACAACTACTTCCTGCAAATAGCTCTAGTGTTGTTCCTATAACCTCATAACCTTTTTCTTTTAATAAAAGTGCTGATACACTACTGTCTACTCCTCCACTCATTCCAAGGAGTACCTTTTTATTTTCCATAGTTTTAATCCTTTCAATTTATTTTTCTTCATTTTCTTTTTTGTTTAATATATCTTCTATTGTATGCCAAGCTAATAGTGCACATTTTACTCTTGCTGGCATATGTGATACATTTTTAAAAGCTATTGCATCTTCTAATTTTTTTAGCTCTTGCTCATCTGTTGTTTCTCTTTTTATCATTTCTATAAATGTTTTTATTATTTCTTTGGCTTGTTCTATTGTTTTACCTTTTAATGTATCTATCATTATGGATGTTGAAGCTTGTGATATTGCACATCCATGTCCTGTAAATGCCATATCTTCTATTATATCGCCATTTAGTTTTAGCTCTATACTTATTTCATCTCCACAGTTTGGATTATGTCCTATTTCGCAAAAATCCGCTTCTGGTAGCTTTTTCTTGTTATAGGAATTCATACTATGTTCCATTATTAAATCATTGTATACATCTGTTAAATCTTCCATTTTAAAATCCTTTCATCATTGACAAAAAATATATATGTGTGTATAATAATTATAGGAAATGAAACACACAGAAATGAGTGTTACCATATTTTTAGGTAAAACACCACATTGCCTGGGAAAGCAAAATGTGGTGTCATTTTTTATTTATTCTTATTAGATATTACTAATAGTAATATACTTAATAAGGTTATGTTTAGAATTATTGATATGTATGCTATTATTATAATTAGTAATATATTCATAAACATCACCTCCTATCTCTCAATTTAATTGAGGAGTTGGAGGTAACACGCACATCTGCTTTATTCATTTCCTATGTTTTTTAGTATATTATATTTTTCTTTGAATTTCAATAGTTTTGGCGAATATTTATTCGCCTTTTTATATTTTACTGCTTTAATTATAGCTTTTTCGAAAACATCTTATTTTACAATATATTTTTTAAACATATCATATGCTTTAATTAGAGCTTTTACTAAATTGTCTACATCTTCTTGAGTATTGTATATATAAAAACTTGCTCTACATGTTGAATCAAATCCTAAGTATCTTAGTAATGGTTGAGCACAATGATTTCCTGACCTTACACATACACCTTCTGAATCTAATATACTTGCTACATCATGTGGATGTACTCCTTTTATATTAAAAGATATTACTGATGAGTGATTGCTTTCATTTGGTGTCATGTATATATCCAAAAATTCTAATTTACTTAGCTCAGATCTTGCATATTTTACAATTTTTGTTTCAATTTGCTCTATGTTTTCATATCCTAGATTTTCAATATAATCTATTGCTGCTCCTAGTCCTATTACTCCTTCTACATTTTGAGTTCCTGCTTCAAATTTGTTTGGTAATGGTGCATATGTTGTTTCTTGTTCATATACATATTCTATCATATCTCCACCCATTATGAACGGATTCATTTGATTTAGTATTTCTCTTTTTCCATATAATACACCTATTCCTAATGGTGCTAACATTTTGTGTCCTGAGAATACTAAAAAGTCTGCATTTAAATCTTGTACATCTATCTTCATATGAGGTATACTTTGTGATGCATCTACTATTACTATTGCTCCCTTTTTGTGTGCATATTTTATTATTTCTTTTACATTATTAATTGTTCCTAATACATTTGAAACATGAGTTATTCCCACTATTTTAGTATTTTCTGTTATTTTAGATTCAATTTCTTCTTTGCTTATTTCATACTCATTATTTATATACATGTATTTTAAATTACTTCCTGTTTTTTTAGTAACATATTGCCATGGTACTAAATTTGAATGATGTTCCATTATTGATAAAACAACATCGTCTCCATTTTTAAGGTTATCTAATCCATATGAATATGCTATTAAATTTAAACTTTCACTTGCATTTTTTGAAAAAATAATTTCTTCTGGATGTTTTGCATTTATGAATTTTGCTATTTTGGCTCTTGTAGACTCATAAATTTCTGTTGCTTCAATGCTTAGTGAATATGCGCCTCTGTGTGGATTTGCATTATGATTTTTATAGAATTCATTTATGGCATCTATTACTTGTGTTGGCTTTTGTGTTGTTGCTCCACTATCTAAGTATGAAATTTTTTTATTTGTAAAGATTGGAAAATCTTTTTTTATTGTTTGTGAATCTTTCATCATAATTATACTATCTCCTTTTTTATTTAACCGTTCCGAAGATATTATATTATAAAAATTCCATTCCTTACTGGTGCGCCTTTACTTGACTAGTGTGAGCAATGGTGGACCCTCGCTATTTGGTGTACAAAATTTTTAGTACTTTACAGCTTCCAAACTGCGCGTCATGGAATTTTTATAATATAATATCTCCTTCACTTCTCTACATTAATTACTTCTTTTGTTTTTCCATTTTTCAACTATTTATTGTATTAGGTTATTTGCTTTAATCTAGTTTTTTATTTATTTCGTCTAGAATTTCTTGTTTTAAATTTTCATCTTTTATGTTTTCTAGAATTTTGTTGAATTTTGCTCTTACCATTAGTTTCATTGCTTCTTTGAAGTTGAAGCCTCTGCTCATTATATAGAATAGCTCTTTTTCTCCTACTTTTCCGGCTGAACTGCTGTGGTTTCCTTCTACATCTTCTTCAGAGCATAGTAACATTGGTAATGCTATTGATTTTGCTTTGTTTGATAATAGCATACATTCTTCGTTTTCGTTTCCTGTTGCTTTTTTACATCCTTTTTTGAAGTCTATTGTTCCTTTGAAATGTTTTTTTGCTTGATCTTTTAGTGCTCCTTGTACATTTATATCAATATTAGATTTCTTTCCTCTTAGCTCTGCTATATAATTTATATCTATTAGTTGATTGTCTTTTCCTAGATATATTGATTCTAGCTTATTGTCTGATAAATCTCCTATTAAATTTGAATAGTAGTTTGTTATACTGTTTTTTCCTCCCAAATCAATTATTGTTGCTTTTATTTTTGATGATTCTTCAAGCTCTGCATCAATACTTAAAAAGTTGTTTGAGGTTTCACTTAGTAAATTAACAATAATTACATTTATGTTTGAATTGTTTTTTGCTATAATTTTTATTATTCCATTATGGAAAGATTCTATATTTTTATCTGATTTATATTTAATTACAATTGTTGCTTTTGAATTTTCATTTGCTAATATTTTTACATTATCTATTAAATTTAAATTGTCACTACTTAAAATATTATCTATATTTATATTTTTTTCGTCACTGCCATCTATTTCAATATTAATATTTTTATTTGCTTTTTCTAGTACTTGATTTGTAAAAAAGTCACCTAATCCATAAGTTATATCGTATTTTTCAATATTAGAGCTTAATTTAATGTTTGAATTATTTTGTACTATTGTAGTTCCTTTAAATTCTTTTAAATTTTCTGGTATTTGTATATCTTCTAATTTAACATTATTAATATTAAAATTTCTTGATGTTCTAACAGGTGTTTCGTTTATTTTTAAAATACTCATTTTTATTCCTTTCATTTTAGCAATATTTTTATTTATCCTATTGCACCCTCTAATTCCATATTTATTAAATTGTTCATTTCTACAGCATATTCTATTGGTAATTCTTTTGATATTGGATATGCAAAACCTCTTACTATCATTGCTTTTGCATCCTCTTCTGATAATCCTCTACTCATTAAATAAAATATTGTTTTATCACTTATTTTACCAATTTTAGCTTCGTGTGAAAATTCAACTTCATCTGTTCTTATATCATTTGTTGGTATTGTGTCTGATACTGAAATATCATCTAACATCAATGATTCACATGATACTGATGATTTTGAATTTTCTGCGTTTTCATTAATACGAACTAGAGATCTATAAGTGCACTTTCCACCGTTTTTAGATATAGATTTTGAATCAATAACACTTGATGTGTTTTTTGCATTATGAACAACCTTAAATCCAGTATCTAGGTTTTGTCCTTTTCCGGCAAAAGATATTCCTGTATATTCTGTTTTTGCTCCTTCTCCATTTAATATACTCATTGGATAAAGCATAGATATCTTAGATCCAAAAGAACCTGTAACCCAATCTACTTGAGCATTTTTTCCTACTAATGCTTTTTTTGTATTTAAGTTTAACATATTTTTTGACCAGTTTTCTATTGTTGAATATCTTAAATATGCATTATCTTTTACAAATAGCTCTACACATCCAGCATGTAGATTTACTTTATTATATTTTGGTGCACTACATCCTTCAATAAAATGTAAACTTGCTCCTTCATCAACAATTATTAGTGTATGCTCAAATTGCCCTGATTCTGGTGAGTTTAATCTAAAATATGATTGCAATGGTATATCAACTTTTACTCCTTTTGGAACATATACAAATGAACCTCCAGACCAAACAGCTCCATGTAATGCAACAAATTTATGGTCTGAAACTGGTACACATTTCATAAAATGTTCTTTTACTAAATCTGGATATTCTCTTACTGCTGTTTCCATATCTGTATATATAACACCTTGTTTTATTAATTCTTCTTTCATACTATGATATACTACTTCTGAATCATATTGTGCTCCAACACCAGCTAAAGAAGTTTTTTCTGCTTCTGGAATTCCTAATTTATCAAATGTATTTCTTATGTCTTCTGGTACATCATCCCATGAATCATTTAATTTTGTTTTTGGCTTAACATATGTTGCTATTTCATCCATGTTTAATTCTGAAATATCTGGTCCCCATGTTGGTAGCTCTAGCTTATTGTATGCTTCTAATGCTTTTAATCTAAATTCTCTCATCCATTCTGGGTCGTTTTTTTGTTTAGATATTTCTTCGATGATTTCCTTTGTTAAACCCTTTTTTATTTTAAAATCATACTCGTCTTTATTTTTTACATCATATATATTTCTGTTAATCTCATCTATATTTGTTTTGCTCATTATAATTTCCTTTCAAAAAAATTTGTGATTTATTTGCTCATTTTTTTGTATTTACTGTATCCATTTTCTTCTATTTCTGTTGCTAGCTCTTGTGTTCCTGTTGCTACTATTTTTCCGTCAACTAAAACGTGAACATAGTCAACTTTTAGACTGTGTAAAATTTTATTGTTGTGTGTGATTATTAATACTGCGTTTTCGTCGTTTTTGAACATTTCTATTCCTTTTGATACTGTTTTTATTGCATCAACATCTAGTCCTGAATCTGTTTCATCTAATATTGCAAGTTTTGGATTTAGTACTAGCATTTGTAATATTTCGTTTTTCTTTTTTTCTCCTCCTGAGAAACCTACATTTAGACTTCTTTCCATGTTTTTAGGATTCATATTTAAGTCTTCCATGTATTTTTTTAGTTCGTCTTTAAATTCAAATATTTTTACTGGTTTTCCTGTTACTTTATTTTTTGCATATTTTAAAAAGTTTGTAACTGAAATTCCTGGTATTTCTTCTGGTAATTGGAATGACATAAATATTCCTTTTCTTGCTATTTCGTCTGTTTTTGAGTTTGTTATATCTTCTCCATCAAATTCAATATTTCCTTTTACTTTTTTATATTCTGGATTGTTTAATATTGCATTTGCTGTTGTTGTTTTTCCTGACCCATTTGGCCCCATTATTACGTGTATTTCGCCTTTATTTATTTTTAAGTTTATTCCTTTTAATATTTCTTTTTCTTCTGCATTTACGTGTAAATCTGTAATTTTTAATAATTCTTTACTCATGATAGATTCCTTTCTTTTTTTGTAATTAACAGTTTAATGTCTGTCGTTTTAAAATATTATTTTAATTATTTACAATTTTTTCATTTTTATTTACTTTTCTTCTAGCACATGCTCTGCATTTTTCTTTATTTATATCATAACCACAATCTAAATTTGTAAGCCCTAAAACTTTATGAACATATTTTGCTAAATGATTTAGTGTATTATCTGTTATGGATTGTTTTATTTGCTCTGCTTGTTGCTGTGCTTCTTTTGAATTTATATTTAATACATCTTTTAGAAATATATAAACAATATCATATGCTTCAAGTATTTTTTTTGCAAGATTTTCGCCTTCGTCTGTTAGCTCTATCGTTCCATATGTTTCATAATTTATTAAATTATTATCTTTTAAATTATGAATTGCTTTGTTAACACTTGCTTTTGTGCAATTCATTTTAGTTGCAATATCTGTTACTCGTATATTTCCATTTTGCTGTTTTAAAATATACATTGTTTTTAGATATTCTTCTGCAGATTTTGATATCATAATTTATTCCTTTCACATATATAATATATTTTGTTTGTTAACTTTGGCTAACATTATAATATGATACAAAATGTTTGTCAAGGCTAACACTTTTTTTTATTAATTCAATACGTTTTTTCAGTCAAAATAGTATTTTTTTAAATCTTTATATCTCCATATTTGCAAAGCTTGACTTTTTTATGTGAATTTGATAACATATTATTATTCCGCTTTGGAATGTATTTTAGTCCATATTAGGAGGGATTTACTTATGGACATCAAAAAAGTCGCGCTCGCACTTTTCTGTACAATTTCACTTGTTGGATGCACAGAAAGTCGGCAACAGGTTGATAGCTCAAAAAATTATGATGATTTTTCTGAGCTTGTTACCAAACCATCCGAATCAAGTAATAGTACTTCGTCAACAATAGAAAAGAATTATAACGTTTACTCTTCTGTTATTGACAACAGCAAATATGGTGCTGGTAATACTTGGACTGTTACTAATATTTCTGAAAAAGATGTAGTATACTTTATCTTACCAAACGATACAGCTGCTGCATCTCCAGACATTGTTGGAGCAAATATTTCATATGAATATACCGATAAATTCGGAAACAGTTCTATGATTGTTACTTCTCATTCTACAAGTGACGAAGCTTCGTTTTTTGTCACAGATGGAATTTATTCACCTCCATCTGTAACGGAAATCTGGATTGACTCTGGAAATTCAAATGTTCAGAAAATTTGGTCTGCTGAATAGGCCATAAAAAAGTAACTAAAGTATAACACTTTAGTTACTTTTTGTTTATATTTATCGGTCTTCTAATAATTGATTTCTTACCTGTTCATTGTCTATATTTTCAAAAATTCTGTTTCCCTGTATATCATATAATCTGCTTCCAGGCTCTCTAAGTCTTTCTGGTTTCAGTTTATTTTTTTGTATCCATAATAAATGATTTATAAATGTATTTCTACTACTTCCTATTTTATTTAAATATTTTCTTTGCTTGCTTGTAATTGGATATAAAACTGCTGCAGTCATTCTTTTTCCCTTACTTAATACAATAAAGTCTTTTGCACCTTCGTACACAGGAATTATAGTTTGCCCTGTAATATTTTTTACAGCATTTATTAAATATTTTTTTTTGATATGCGTAAATAAAGCTGTATTTAATTGAGGTATATCAAATCCTAATAATATTTTTTCTTTATCTTTGTTTTCATCATCCATTACATATCCCCAATTTATTGTTTTATTTTTTTGATTAGTTAGCACAGTATATATTAATGAACTTAAAGAAAAATCTTTTATTGTATAAAAGAATCTTTTATAATTATATGTCATAATTACGTTTTTAAAATCTTTTTCCCAATCTCCATATTTATCATCATAAAATTTTTTATATTGTCCTAATTTTTTAACATCACACGTTAATATATCATCACCATATTGACCCTTTTCTTTCTTTAAACATCTTTGCATTATTACATCAGATAAGCCGTCATATTCAGCCATATTTTCTTTTATTTTTTCATTAGATAAATTAAAATCCTCGAAATTTAAATCTGAATTTTCATGTATTTTTTCAAACAAATTATTTTTATCCAATATAAATGTTGCCCTTAAAAATGCGGGTACAATTTTAGCAACACGATTTACATAGAATGTTGCTAAAGCTACGCCTGTCTCAGTTGGAAAATCCTCATTTGATAAGATTTTCTTTAGTTCATCTTTACTAATTGTAAGTCCATCTAATCCAATGGATTTCAATCTCCCATTATTTTTTTCATTATATTTTTCTAATAGACCAATATTATCTTGAAATTCTAATAGTTTTACTATTCTATTACTTAACATTTTTCTTAATTCTCTGGATTTGTTTAAATTGGCTCTATTTTTTATTAATTCAATTATTACTTTCTTATCATTTTCATTTTTCCTTGATTTTTCCAGTATATTATATACATTTTTTATTGTTGTATCATTTAATGAACCAAAAAATTCACTTAAAAATACCAATGCATCATTTTCTGGATTTGAACCATAAAATGGATCAACTAAATAATCATTTACATTTACTATTTCTTCAGATAACCTACTTTCTTTAAATTGTTTCATAAAATTTTCTTTTGAAAGAAGTACATTAATGTCTTTCTTATTTTTTTCTGGGACAGTTACAGAAAATATTAAATTCATATTATTTATCAATTTCTTATATATTTTCTCTGGATTTCTTTTTATATCTTTATAAAATTCACTTCTAGATTTTTTAGCTGATTCCTTAACTAATTTTCCAACATATACTTGAACAATATTAATATCTGCTTCATTCAATGTTTTTGTTTTAATTTTACGTTGTACTTCTCTAAATTTTTCAGATTTTACATATTTAAATGTTGTTAAATTTTCTAAAATAGATGCAATAATAGCTTCTACATTTTCTGCTAAATTTTCAGTTGAATTGTTTCTAGCTTCTTTTAAAACTTCACTGTAATCTTTATGCTCTAATATAAATTTCCTTACAGATTCTTTTAAAACATCTTCATTTTTATTTAAATATTCTAATGTTCTTGGAACAAAGAAATCATTAAACGTAGGTTCTACTATATCGTATCTTAAAAAATTTCCAATATAATTTGTCATATCTTCTTTCACTTGATCTATAGTGTTTCCATTTTTATAAGCTTCTTTTGCTCTTTTTATCATAAATTTTAGAGTATCAATTTGTATAGTTATATCATCATCAAGATATGTTTTCGAATCAATTTTGCTATATAAAAAATCTCTTTTTTCTAAATTATCTTGAAAAGCTCGAAAATCTATTTTCATATAACACCCCTCCATTATTTATGTTAACATGTTTATTTGGTCTTTGTCAATAATTTCCATAGAAAAAAGGAACAATGCCTGCCCAATCATTGTTCCTTTTTTTCTATTCTTCTTCAGATTCTTCGCCAAATGCCTCATCACTAGAAATCTCATCATCGGATGATGCATCCTTATCAGGCGAATCGTTGTTAGACGAATCATTATCAATCCGCAACAAAATTGTAATCAACTTTGGTAATGCTACATTTGCAACAGGAATTACTATTGCAAATGCAACATATACGTTCCTAAATACTTCGTAATTTAGAAACAGTGTTGTTACAGCACTAATTACAGACATAATTAACGCTAAGTAGCACTGATAATTTTTCACAATCTTTCTCTTATCAAAATCGACATTTATGAAAAGTGCCAGTGTACACGTAATTACAACTGCATAAACATCGGGGATTTTTATGCTTATCGTCCGATATATAGCAATTGAATTACTAATTGATATGATTATATCCTTTATTTGCTTTATTCGTACTGCTTTTGAATCGTTCTTATCTAAAGACTGGATAATTGATTCAAATGCTGCAACAAATATTGAGCTTATTAAAACTGTGGCATTTTCTTTTTGCCACCATTCGTCGCTTGACGCTATTTGCATTATTTCAGAAAACATCGTTACAGATGCTACTGAAATCACAGCAACAATTAACTCCCTTTTCATGTCTTTTTGGAAGTCAATAATGTTTGCTGTTACAGCAATAGCCACGACAATTGCTGTAACAATATGTGGTATATTGGGAAACCACATATGCATGGCATATGCATAGCATACGCTTGATAGAACGGCTTGAGTAAGATTTTTTACAAACCGTTTATTCATATTTACACTTCCTTTCTGGAATCCTAGAGGCAGAATTACTTTCGTAAACTAGGATGTTATGTGTTTATTATAACATATATTTTTTAGTTTGTAAATTTACAAAAAAAGGGATAGCTTTTATGACTACCCCCTTTTTTTTGTTTACTTCTTCTCAGAAGCTATCCTTTCTCCGAAGTACAAAACCCCGAAGTAGAATAAACCGGAGAAGAGTATTAAAAGTATTACTCTTAAACTGCGGTTATCAGCCATATATCCTTTTTGGTCCATTATGAACCATGCCATTGTAGCTGAACCAGCAATTACAACACCAATTATTGCATCACCTTTCAAGAACCTTTCTCCTGCATATTGCAAGAAGACTGAAAGTAAGACAATTACCAGCGTTATAGTGATAATACCCCACTCTGGAATTATCTTTGTCCAGCTAGCATCTGCTGCTGCTGTACATAAATAACGCCATGTTGTCATGGCTAAACCCCAGTCGAAAAAAACATTTATAAAAGATCTAGGTGTGTCTTTCCCTTCCATGTTCGATTTTGCATAAATTTTTGCAACTCCACATTCTATTGCAGCCATGACCACAATAGTTAATGTTAAAGTAAGCTCTGTCGGTTTTATATAATAAACCAAACATGCCGAAATTACAAGAATGGCAAAAATCAATAACATGAATTTCTTCTTGTTTTTTTCCTCCTTTCCCAGGTTATCCACCACAAACAACAATGTTGCTGTTATGGTTGGTACAATCATTAAGATAATCGTACCCAATGCTGCTAATTTTCCTGAAAAGAAACTAGCAGTTTCTACATATGGACGTAAAAATAACAATGTTACTAATACGTCCAAGGCTACTTGGAATATTGCATATGCGAATTTCCGCATACACAGTCACCTCCTTAAATAAAATTTGTTTTAGCCTATTATTTATTATACATTATTTTATGTAAATTTGCAACTTTTGTAAATTTTTTTTTATTTTTTACTATTTTTTTAAAATAATTAATTTACATTATATATAATTTTTACAATATTTTTATTAGCTCTCCCATATTTCTGCCTTGAACCTTTGGTATTTCTATTATTTCAAATTTAGAAACCTTATCTCCAAATTGTATTTCAACTATATCTCCTACTTTAACTTCATAACTTGGTTTTACTACTTTTCCATTTACAGAAACTCTACCATTATCAGCCGCTTCATTTGCAACAGTTCTTCTTTTTATTACTCTTGATACTTTCAAAAATTTATCTAATCTCATATTTTTCCTTCTTTCTTTTCATAAAACTAGTAAATGATATATTGTATTTAATATATCATTTACATATATACACCAATCATATTCAACTATATTTATAATCTTTTTGCAACTTCAAATAATACAATACTTCATAATTTATAACAGCAATATTTAAATCATAATTTCTTTTCCTAATGTAACCGAATAAATGTATTTTCTTGATACATTTTTTTGCAATGATTGTTCTAGTGCTTTTTGATATATTTCAAGTTGTTTGCTATACTTTTCAATTAATTTTTGCTCTTCACCATTATTAATTCTATCAGTTTTATAATCTACTAATATAATCTCACCTTTAGAATTTATATAATATAAATCTATTATTCCTTGTACTAGTATATTATCATTTGAACTATTTCCATATACATCTTGTGATTTTAAATTAATATAAAATGGTTGTTCTTTGTGTACCTCTTTTGCATTTTTTAGCTCTTGCCATAAATTAGATTTAGTATACTCATATAATTTAGTTATATTTATTGCATCTGATTCTTGTTTTGTTATTATGTTCCTGTTTACCAAATTTTGAACAAATTCTTTTATCTGCTCCATAGTATAATTTTTTGATTCATCTAATCTTTGGAAGCATAAATGCATTAAAGTTCCTTTTTGTGCACTTGATATTTTTTGCTCTTCATTTAAAAATTTAGGTTTTGCTATCTCTTGTTTAAATTCTTGTTTATTTGATAATTCTTCTAAACTAACTATTGCATCATCTTCATTTTCCAGCTCTTTTATTTTTGTTACTGAAGTTTTAGTAGGTGTTGCAATTGAATCTATATAACCATATACCCAAAATATTTGCTTTTTGAATTCTTCTAAATCTTCTTTTTTTACATTCCTTGCCCTTGAGTCAAGCTCTTTAAATATGTCTTTTTCCTCGGACTTATCTGATTTTTTTTCAAATTGCTTTAGTAAATCTTTTTTCTTATGTATTTCAATGTCAATGTATTCTTTTGCCTTTTCTTCATCAGCCAAATATACCAATGTTATCCAATCCAAGTATGTTTTATATTTTTTCAAAACAGACTCATTTATTTTTGATTTTCCCTCTATTTTATATGTTTCTATTAAATCTTGCTTTTCATTAAAAGATTTTTCAACATCTTTGCTTATTCCAGTTATTATTAATTTTTCTTTTGCTCTTGTTAAAGCAACATATAAAACTCTCATTTCTTCTGACAAAGCTTCAACTTTAGATTGTATTTTTATTGCTTCTTTTGCTAAAGTATTATATTCGATGCTTCTTTCAGTATTTATATATTTAGGACCAATTCCTATATCTTGATGTAACAATATATTTTTATTTAAATCTTGCATATTAAATTGTTTTCCAGTTCCACACAAAAACACTACTGGAAATTCCAATCCTTTACTTTTGTGGATACTCATTATTCTAATTACATTTTCGTTTTCACCAATAAGTTTAGCTGATGATAAATCACCACTGCTTGTATGTAACTTATCTATAAAACTTATAAAATTAAATAAACCTTTAAAACTTGCAGACTCATATTGCTTTGCTCTTTCAAATAACATTTTTAAATTTGCCTGACGTAATGCTCCATTTGGTAATAATGTTACATAATTATAAAATCCTGTATCTAAATAAATTTGCCAAATTAATTCATCTAATGCCATATACTTTTCTTGAGATTGCCATCTTTTTACATTTTCTAAAAATATATTTATTTTTGTTTTTAACTTATCGTCTCCATCATATTCTTTTAATGATTTATAAAATGGCTGATTTTTATTTTTTAATCTTATTTCAACTAAATCATTATCTGAAAACCCTCCAATAGTTGAACGTAACACTGTAACTAACGGTATATCTTGCATAGGATTATCAACTACTTTTAATACAGACATTATTGTTTGTATTTCTAATGATTCTAAATATTCTGATGATACATCACTAAATACTGGAAATGATAATTTTGCTATTTCATTTTCATATATAGGCGCTGTTACAGATGTTGCCCTTAAAAGTATAACTATATCTTTATATGTAACATTTCTATACTTTTTTGTTTTTTTATCAAACACCATATACCCACTATTTAAAAATGATTTAATTTTATTTGCTACAAATCTTGCTTCTAAAACAACATCTTCAATTCGCTCTGCTCCAGATGGTAATTCATCATCTTCTTCTGAATCTTTAAATACATTTATTTCTTCATCTTTTAAATCAATTATATTTAATTCTGTTTTACCTGCATAATTTATTAAATCCGTTTCAGGATTTTTGTAATCTGCTCCTAAATTTAAAAATTCAGTTTCGTCATATAAAATATCACCTAGACTTTTACTCATTATATTTTCAAAAATCATATTTGTAACATCTAATATATTTGATCTACTCCTGAAGTTTTTAAATAATTGTATTTTTTGACCATTATTTAAATCATTACCTTTTAACTTGTATTTTTCATACTTGTTTAAAAATAGCTCTGGCCTTGCTTGTCTAAATTTGTATATACTTTGTTTTACATCCCCAACCATAAATATGTTGTTTCCTTTTGAAACACTTGTTAAAATATATTCTTGTACTAAATTACTATCTTGGTATTCATCTATTGCTATTTCTACAAATTTTTCTTTGTATTTTTTTGCAATATCTGTTTCTATTATTTTTCCATTTTCATTTTTTAATAAAATTTTTAGTGCAAAATGTTCAATATCATTAAAATCAACAATATTCTTTTCCTTTTTTCTTTCAGCAAATTTTTTTGAAAATTCTATTATTAAATTTTCTATTGCTTTTAGAATTCCATACATATTATATATATTTTCATTTGCTTCTGCTGAATCATATAATAATATTTTTGAAACTTCTTTATTGTAACTTTTTTTAATTCCATCTCTTGTTGATTTTGCAATATCTTTTAGCTCTAAAGTTACTTTTTTGTCTGTTGGCCATTTAGGCCATTCAATTTGATTTGCTTTTTCATATGCAGAATTCCATGAATTCAAATTTTCCTTTACATATTCTAGGTTAATTATATCTTCATTAATTACAAGTCTAAATTTTTCAAGCTCTTCAAATCTATTTACGTCACGCTCTGTTTTCTTTAAACTTATTATATAATTTGATATATTTTCTTTTAAAGAATCCAATAATATTTTTCCCCATACTGTTTCAGAAAAATCATTGTTTAATTTGTCTTTTAAATTAAACATTTCGACCTTTTCATTTAACCAATCCTCTGGAAACGGACTACTTTGTATATATTTATAAATATTTAATAAAAGCTCTTTTAATGGTTCATCATCTCTGTATGTTGTATATGTATTTATTAAATTCAAAAATTCCTTATCATTACTTACATATTTATCTTCGAAAATATCATCAATTACCTCTTGTTTAAGAAGCTCTACCTCTGTTGTATCGGCAACTCTAAAGTTGGCTGATGTATCAATTTCAAAAAAGTTGTTTCTTATTATATCTAAACAAAATGAATCTATTGTACATATACTTGCTTTATTTATTAAAATAATTTGTCTTTGTAAGTTTTTATTATCTGGAAATTCTTCCATCTTTTTATATATTGCTTCTAATATACGTTCACGCATTTCACTGGCAGCAGCATTTGTAAATGTTACCACCAAAATTTTATCTATATCTACATTTTCATTTATAACCTTATTTATAATTCTTTCTACCAAAACTGCAGTTTTACCACTACCTGCAGCTGCAGCAACTAATATGTTTGAACCTTTATCATAAATTGCATCTTGTTGCTCTTTTGTCCATTTTACATCAGCCATGGTATTTCCTCCTTTATCTTTTGCAGATATATGATATCATTATTACATAGTGATTTCAAGAAAAAAATCCAATTATTGCTTGACTTTTGCCTTTATTTGTAATAAAATAGTGGAGCAATTAAATTTGAATATGACTTAGAGTCGAACTTCTCCCCGGTGGTTTAATTTTAAGTTTCATATAAATAAATTATAAATATTTTAATGAATGGAGGGTATTTTTTACCATGAATAATACTACATATAGTTTAAAGAAAAGTGAAATTGAAAGCAAATGGTATATAATTGATGCTGCCAATAAACCATTAGGTAGAGTTGCTAGTGAAGCAGCTAAATTATTAAGAGGAAAACACAAACCTACTTACACACCAAATATTGATAACGGAGATCATGTTATTATATTAAATTGTAATGATATAGTTTTAACAGGTCATAAATTAGACCAAAAAATTTATAGACATCATTCAGGATACATTGGAGGAATGAAAGAAACAACAGCTAGAGAAATGTTAGCTAAATCTCCAGAAAAAATGATGATGTTAGCAATAAAAGGAATGCTTCCAAAAAATAGCTTAGGAAGACAAATGTTAAAAAAAGTAAGAGTTTATGCTGGTAACGAACATGAAAACATTGCTCAAAAACCAGAAGTATGGAATTTCTAATTAATAATATTAAGGGAGGAAAATTAAAATGGCTGATACAAAAACAGTATTCTATGGTACAGGTAGAAGAAAAAGATCAATAGCTAGAGTTAGATTAGTAGAAGGAAATGGAACAATTACAGTTAATGGTAAAGACTTAAATGATTATTTTGGTGCAGAAACATTAAAATATATCGTAAGACAACCATTATCAGTAACAGAAACATCTTCAAAATATGATGTTATATGTACAGTAAAAGGTGGAGGTTTCACAGGTCAAGCTGGAGCTATCCGTCATGGAATTTCAAGAGCTTTATTAGAAGCTAATTCAGATGAATTTAGACCAACTTTAAAATCAAACGGATTCTTAACAAGAGATTCTCGTATGAAAGAAAGAAAGAAATATGGTCTTAAAAAAGCAAGAAAGGCCCCTCAATTTTCAAAAAGATAGGCTTTATTTCCAAAAAGAAACATACTTCAAAAGTATGTTTCTTTTTTTGCACTTTGCTTTTTTCTAAATTTTAGATAATACCCTCATCCAATTTTCTCCCATAATTTTATCAATTTGATTTTCTAAATATCCCGACTTTCTTAATTCATTTATTAAAATTGGCATATCCTTTATTCCTTTTATATCACTTAATCTATGCTCTTCATCCACTCCATCAAAATCCGTTCCTAATCCAATGTAATCAATACCAACTAAATTTGTTATATGTTTTATGTGTCTTATAATATCTGTTACATTTGCTTTTCCTTCTTTTTTTAGAAATGAACTGCATAAACATATTCCTATTATTCCATTTCTTTTTGCAATTGCTTTTATTTGTTCATCTGTTAAATTTCGTGGATGATTACATATACTGTAACAATTTGAGTGTGTTGCTACTATTGTTCCTGTTGTATTTTTTATAGTATCCCAAAAAGTTTGCTCTGATGAGTGTGATATATCTATTATTATATTTTTTTGCTCTAGTCTTTTTACATATTCTTTTCCTAATTCTGTTAGTCCTACTGTGTTTTTTGTAAGAGCTCCTGTTCCTAATAAATTGTCTTCATTCCAATTTATTGACATTAGTCTTACTCCTTTTTTATATAATTTATCTATGTTGTTTAAATCAGATTCTATTGCTTTTCCGTTTTCTATTGTTAAAACAATTCCTATTTTCTTTTGTTTTATTACATATTGAATATCCTTTTTGTTTTTTATAACTACTGTATTTTCCATATTTTTTAAATAATAATCTATTATGTTATTTGCTCTTTCAAATCCATTTTCAAATTCTGGATTTATAAATGCTGCTGACATTTGTATTACTGGTGCTAATTGTTTTGCATCTATTGTGTTAAAACAATATTGTATGTTACTTATTTTATTATTATTATCTAATGTTTCTGATAATGTATCACAATGTCCATCTATATACATATGATATATATCCTCCTTAATATTTAATTTAAATTTTAAGTGTTTTTTAAAAAAAAATAAGAAAACATAAAAGTAATTTTTAACTTTCTCACTTTTTTATTTTAATAAATATAAGTTAGTAATTTTTTACTTTTTATTTTCTTATTTCAATTTTTAGTTTATATTATTTTCATTTTCGCTTTTTAATTTAAATAATTTTGTTACTTTCATCCACAATCTTTTAAATACACTTATGTGCTCTTCTTCATCAATTTCTGACAATTGAATATAATCTACATCATTATTTTTTTGTGTAATTAATTGAGTATTTTCACATTGATTTTGAACAACGTCTTCATTAGCAAATTCTATATTTTCTAAAGAATTTGAATCTTCTCCTTGCTGCTCTATTTTATTTTCCATTTTACTATAGCTATTTTCCGTTTCATCAGCATATTTTATTTCATCACATTGTTCGTCTTCATTTGCATACTTAATTATATTGTTAACTTCACTTTGACTTTTAGATTGAATATCGCTGTCAATTTCTTTTTGTTCAACACATTGTGCTTCATTAACAATTTGATTTTGCATAGTTGATTGAATTTGATTACTTTCTTCATTTTGTTCTATTGTTTGAGCTACATTATCTATTTTACTTTGTTCCACTATTTCAATTACGTTATCGTTTTCGTTTTGATTATTTTCTTGAGCTATATCATTTATTTCGTTTTGTTTTATTGTTTGAATAACATCATTATTATTTTCATTTTGCTCTATTTTTTTATTTAGTATCTTATCTATAATTTGGTCTGTTTCTATTATATTATCATTTATGAGATTTTGCATTGCTTCATCTGTTAGTTGATTTGTAATTTCGCTATTATCAATTATTTTTGTGTTTTCTTTTATTGTTGCAAAATCTATTATTTTATCATCTTTTACTTCATTGTTTTCTTGTTTTGGCTGTTCAGAAATTATAGTTGTTTGTTGTTTTTCGTTTAAATCTTGTTTTACTTCATCTATTATCTTATCTATTTTTTGATAATCAATATTTACCTCTTTTATTTTTTCTTTATTATCTTGTATATTAAAATAATATGTTTTTTCTTCATTGTTTTTATTTTGTTTTTCTATGAAATGATTTTTATTTTTTTCTATTTTTTCCTTTGCACAGTCAAATTGCTTTAAAATTTTTATTGTATTTTTATCATAATTTGATTTGTCTAATATGTGATCTATGTTACTCATTATTGCAGTATCAATATTTTGTTTTATAATATTTTTTTCTTCGTTACTCATATTTGCTTCTTCATATGCGTCATATATCCATGATAACAACTTATTTGTTTCATTATCTACAGCTGTTTCTCTGTTTAGCATATCTACTAAACTATTATTGCAGGCTTTTAAAATTTCTGCTTTTGATATTTCTGGAATCTTATCTAGTTCATGCAATATTTTTGAATATGTTGTTGTTATATCATATTCACCTTTTTGAAAAAAAATTGGTAAATTTTCTTTTATTTTTACTATTCCATTGCTCTTTGTTTTCAAAATTGAAATTAAAGATGCTCTATCATATGTACACAATTTTTTTATTATAAGGTCTAACATATTATACATTAAATTATATGTATCAGTATCATTTAAAAATCGCTCTAGCTCTCTTGTTGTTATTATGCTTGTATTTTCAAATATAGTTGTGTAATTTTCAATAAAAAATTTTTTTATTGCTTCATTTTTGTCAAAAATATCCTTCCACATACTCATTGAAATACATTTTATATTTTCTTTCACAATGTCTTCATTTCCATTTTGAGCTAAACGCACTATTATTTCATTTACCAAATTATAATTTGATGCACTGCTTAAACATATATATTGAAAATCCTTTTTTATATCTAATTCTTTACTATTTAATATATCTTCGGCATATTTATTTTTTTCTAATATATTTGATATATATTGAATTCTTTTCATATAATCATCAAAATTCATATGTTTATCCCCCAAACTTTTTTCTTGTGTATTTTTATTATTTGCTATTATTTTATATTATAAAAATATTATTTTCAACATATTTTTGCAAAATTATTGCATTTCTTTCATAATCGTGCTAAAATCTTTTTATAATATTTGTTTAAGAGCTAAGTATTAAATTAAGTTTTATTAGAGAGACTATGGTTGGTGAAAATAGTTTAAAACAATTTAAGAAATCTACTCTTTCATACATTTAATGAAAATTAAACCGATTTATGCTAGGTTATAAGCATACTTGAGATATACTTTTTTAAGTATTAATTAAGGTGGCACCGCGAAGAATTATCGCCCTTATGTTTTTGCATAAGGGCGTTTTTGTTTTTAATAACACCGTTTGTTATAATTTTTTACGTGTTAACCAGCTAAATTCGTTTTAAAGGAGGAATTTTTATGAAGAAACAAAATGAAGTTTGTATTGGTAAAATTTACAGACACTTTAAAGGTAACTATTATTTTGTAGAAAACATTGCATATGATAGTGAAACAATGGAAAGAATGGTTGTATATAAACCTATTTATGAAAGAACAGACGGCAAAAAAATATGGATAAGACCAGAAAGTATGTTTTTATCCGAAATTCCTACTGACAGACCAGATAACATTACTGGTCAAAAATACAGATTTCAATTGTGTGAAGGTTTATCTCACAATTTTATGAAATAGATAAATTTTATAGCTAATACATATATTTTATTAGCACGAAAGGAGAAAATTATGATAGATATTAAATTTTTAAGAGAAAACCCTGATATTGTAAAGGAAAATATCAAAAAGAAATTTCAAAATCATAAATTACATTTAGTTGATGAAGTAATTGATTTTGATAGTAAAAAAAGAGCTGTTAATTTAAGAGGAGATGAACTTCGTAGCAAACGTAATTCATTAAGCTCTGAAATTGGTACTTTAATGAGAAATGGAAAAAAAGATGATGCTGAAGCTATAAAAGCTGAAGTTCAACAAATTAACAGTGAACTTGCTGAAAATGAAAAATTAGAAACTGAATATGCTGAAGAAATAAAATCTAGAATGATGAAAATTCCAAATATTATAGCTGATTCAGTTCCAATTGGTGAAGATGACAGTAAAAATGTCGAAATTCAAAAATATGGTGATCCGGTTGTTCCAGAATATGAAATTCCCTATCATGCAGATATAATGGAATCATTGTGTGGACTTGATTTAGATGCTGCTCGTAGAGTTGCTGGTAATGGCTTTTATTATTTAGTTGGTGACATAGCAAGACTTCATTCTGCTGTATTATCTTATGCAAGAGATTTTATGATAAATAAAGGTTTTACTTATTGTATACCACCTTACATGATTCGTAGTGATGTTGTTGATGGTGTTATGAGTTTTGAAGAAATGGATGCTATGATGTATAAAATTGAAGGTGAAGATTTATATTTAATTGGTACTTCTGAACATTCTATGATTGGAAAATTTAAAGGACAATTATTAAAAAAATCTGAAATGCCTTATACTATGACTTCTTATTCTCCATGTTTTAGAAAAGAAAAAGGTGCTCATGGTATTGAAGAGCGTGGTGTTTACAGAATTCATCAATTTGAAAAACAAGAAATGATTGTTGTTTGTGAACCTGAAGAAAGCTGGGATTGGTATGATAAAATGTGGTCATATACAGTTGAATTATTTAGAAGCATGGATATTCCTGTTCGTACACTTGAATGTTGCTCTGGAGATTTAGCTGATTTAAAAGCTAAAAGTTGCGATGTTGAAGCTTGGAGTCCAAGACAACAAAAATATTTTGAAGTTGGAAGTTGCTCTAATTTAACAGATGCACAAGCTCGTAGACTTGGAATTCGTATTAAAGGTGAAAAAGGAAATTATTATGCTCATACTTTAAATAATACTGTTGTTGCTCCACCTCGTATGTTAATTGCTTTATTAGAAAACAATTACAATGAAGATGGTAGTGTAACAATTCCAGAAGTTCTTCGTCCATATATGGGTGGAACAGAAAAATTAGTTCCAAAGAAATAAACTTTAATTTACTTAGGCAAAATTGTACAAATTTTATACTTTTTTGCCTTTGTTTTATAAAATGCAATAAATTTTTATATTAAATATAAAGTCTCATATTGTAAATATTTTGATTTGCAGATTTTATAATATATTTTAAATTATACCAATAAAAAGAAAGGAGTGATTTTTTTGATAGTAAAAAATCCCAAATTTGAAATTTCTGCTGTTAGTCCAAAACAATACCCTATTAATGGTCTTCCAGAAATAGTTTTAGTTGGTAAATCTAATGTTGGTAAATCTTCTTTTATCAATACTATGATTAATAGAAAAAAATTAGCTAGAACTAGTAGTGAGCCTGGAAAAACAAGACAAATAAATTTTTATAATATAGATGATAAATTTTACTTTGTAGATTTACCTGGATATGGTTATAGCAAAATGTCAAAGGTTGAACAAGCACGAGTTAACAGTTTTATTGATGAGTATTTACATATTAGAAAAAATATTTCATTAATTATTCTTTTAATAGATATTCGTCACGAACCAGGTGCAAATGACAAAATGATGTATGATTATATTATAAGATCTGGTTTGCCTTTTATCGTTATTACTAGTAAAGCAGACAAAATTGCTGTTACTAAGGTAAATTCTGCTGTGGATAGTATTCAATCTATTTTAAATCCTATTAAAGACTTTACTTTTTTACCTTTTTCAGCAGAAAGAAAAATTTATACAGATGATGTATGGAAAATTTTAGATGACATCGTAGGTATTGAACAATAATATAAATAATAGTATAATATATTAGTAATGTGAAATTTATTTTGATTTCATTTGTAATTTGTTTATGATTGGAGAAAATATGAAAAATAATACAATTGCAACATATGAATTTAATAGTATAATTTCAGATATTACTAGTAATGATGCTGTAAAAGAAATGAAAAAATACAATCAGCATTATGATTGTAGCTGTTATTCACATTGTTTAGATGTTGCCTATATTAGTTATTTAATATGTAAAAAATTAAAGTTAGATTATCGCTCTGCTGCAAGAGCTGGTATGCTTCACGACTTTTTCTTATATGATTGGCGTGTACGACAACCTGGTAGAAAAGGATTTCATGCATTTAGACATCCATACATAGCTTACAAAAGAGCATCTAATTTATTTGATTTGAATAAAAAAGAAAAAGATATAATAATAAAGCATATGTGGCCATTAACTATTATTCCACCACGTTATATTGAATCTTTTATAATAACTTTAGTTGATAAATATTGCGCTTTAAAAGAATCTTACAATTATTATTCAGGTAAGGTCGTTTCTAAAAAATTTTTACGATATGCTTCGTTTTTATTATTAGCTTTTATTATTCACATACCTTAAAATGGACAGTAACTTGTCCATTTTTATTTTTTTATTATATTACTTTTCATTATATATAAATCATTAATTATTTTTATTATGACAAAAAAAGAAGTACCTTAAGTACTTCCTTTTTATATATTATTCTTCTGTTGAAGCTTCTGCTTCATTTCCAGATTCAGCTTGTACAGCTTCATATTCTTTAAATATAGCATCTTGTATTTTTTGTCTTGTTTCTTGGTTGATTGGGTGAGCTATATCTTTATGTTCACCATTAGCTTTTTCTCTGCTAGGCATAGCAATAAATAGACCCTTTGGGCTATCAATAATTTTAATTCCATGAACAACGAATTCGTTATCGAATGTTACTGAAGCAACTGCCTTCATTTTGCTCTCTGAATTTAAAGTTTTGTTTAAACGTACATTTGTAATTTGCATTTGAGCACCGCCTTCCAATGTTAAATATTTTTTTGTACATAATGTTATTATATCTATGTACAATTATATTATTCTCCAAAAACATTTTTTTTCCTTCTTTTTTTTACATATTTTTAAAATTTTTTTTATTTTATAGGGGCTCAGTCTATTTTCTCTATCAATGAGGGATGGTTGTCAATGTGTCAATGGGGACGGTTCTTTTTGACAACCATCCCCCACTGACGACCCATTAACACCGTCCACTTTGACACCCTATTCCCGTTTTTATTTAGTTTTCTTGTTGTCTTTGTGGTTTTGATTTTGTGAATAAAGTTTGGAAATTTGGGTATTTTATATTGAAAATTTCATATTATTTTTATATAATAGGATTATCGAAAATTTTAGAAAAAATCAAAATTAAAGGAGTGTGCATTACATTGGCTAACTTAAATCAATTGAAACTTTTTAGAAATATACATATGAGAGGAATTGGCGGTACAAGTATGAGTGGTATTGCTGAAATGCTTAAACATTGGGGATTTCATGTTACTGGCTCTGATGACAATTCTTCTGAATTAACTGATAAATTAATAGCTAGAGGTATTCCAGTTACTATCGGTTATGATTTTAACAATTTATCAAAAGCTAGTTTAGTTGTATATACTGCAGCTATAAAACCTGATGACCCAGAATTATTAAAAGCAAAAGAGCTTAATATTCCTACTGTTGAAAGAGCTGACTTTTTAGGTGAAATTACAAAGGCTTTTGCAGATACAATTTGTATTTCTGGAACACATGGAAAAACAACAACTACTTCTATGATTTCTTTGTGCTTTATTGAAGCTGGTTTAGACCCATCTATTCAAGTAGGATCAATTTTAAAACAATTAAATGGTAACTCAAGAATTGGAAATAGTGAATATTTTATATTAGAAGCATGTGAATATGTTGAAAGTTTTTTAAGTTTTTACCCTAAAACAGAAGTTATATTAAACATTGACAATGATCATTTAGATTATTTTAAAAATCTTGATAATATTAAATTAGCATTTGAAAAATATGTAAAACTTCTTCCTAATGATGGCCTTTTAGTTGTAAATGCTGATGATGAAAATTGTTCATCTTTACCTAAATGTACTAGTGCAAAAATTGTTACTTTTGGTTTAGAAAAACAAAATTCCAATTTTATTGCTCGTAACATTTCATTTAATGCTAACGGTTTTCCTACATTTGATGTTTACTACAATAACAACTTTTATAAAACAATAAGCTTATCAGTTCCTGGAAGACATAATGTTATGGATGCTTTAGCTTGTATTGCAACTTGTCATTCTTATGGAATAGATAAATCTACTATTGCTGATGCATTAAAGAAGTTTACTGGTGCTCATAGACGTTATGAATTTGTTGGAACATTTCACGGTAATGTAAGTGTATTTGATGATTATGCTCATCATCCAACAGAAATCCAAGCTATTGCAAATGCTACTATGCAAAAGAAACATAATAAAGCCTGGATAGTTTTCCAACCACATACTTATAGTAGAACTAAAAATTTATTACACGATTTTGCTAAAGCTTTAGCTCCATTTGATAATATAATTATTACAGATATATATGCAGCGCGTGAAAAAAATACATTTGATATAAGTGCTCAAGATTTAGTAGATGAAATTACAAAAATTGGTAGAAAAGCTATTTATATGTCTGATTTTCACGAAATTGCGCAATATATAAAAGACCATGCTATCAACAATGATATTGTTTTAACAGTTGGAGCTGGTACAGTAACAAAAATTGGACCAATGCTTGTTGATGATTCAGATGAAGATTAATTAATAGATTTTAAACTTAAAATAATAAAAATGAGAAGTGAGTAAAAATTATAATTCACTTCTCATTTTTTATTACTTTATTTTTCTATTTATTTTCTTTTATATAATCATCTTGTGCTAATTTAGGGTATATAAATTTTATTCCATTTTCAACTAATTGCCCATCTTCTATATGTGACTTAAAAAAGTCATTTGAACCTAATAAAAAATATTTATATTTTAAATCTTGATCTACCTTACCCTCACCTATTATAACCGGGTCATCCCAAGTTGTATCTATTGCATACCAATTTCCGTGTAGATATACATAGTTCCATGCGTGATTTTCTCTGCTTCCTGTTTCTAGGTTAATTCCTTCCCCTGATACTAATACACATGGAATGTCTAATTTATCCATTAGTGATTTAAATAATCTGGCATACCCCTCACATACTACTGTTTTATTTTTTAATGCTCCATATATATTAGCATTATCTGATGATTCTTCCATATTATATGTTAAATTATCTACAACCCAATTATGTGCTTTTACTATTTTATAATAGTCATTTTTTTCTGTTATTGTACTTAAAATGCTATTTTCTTTTTGATTAACAAACTCTATTGCATTATCTACATCTTTAGCTGATGAAAATCCATTTATTAAGTAATTTGAATTTTTTCCTTTACTTATATAAAATTCATATGTTGTTTTAGAGCCTCTTTTTATTGTTTTTGTTACAAGACACATTTTTGAACCATCAATATAAAATATATCAACATTATCGTTTCTAAAGGCATCCCAGGCATTTTGAAATGAATTCATTAAATCTGTTGCCATATCATCATTTTTTGATAAACTAGATAATTTTGAGGAAATTTTTATATAGTCCTCTCCATTTTTTATTTTTTCTAAATTATTAAATATTTCTGCATATATTATTTTTGATGTTTCATCTAGTTGATTATAATAATATCTATTTTGCGTATCTTTTATTTCATATGTTGTGTTATCTTCATTATCTGGTTCATAATTTTCAATAATATAAGATAAACTTCCATTTGTTTTGTCATTAATATCATTTAAAACAATACTAATTTTTTCTTTTATATTTGCTATATATTTGTTATTTTTTAGAAAATTAAAATGATAACATCCATATATAAAAAGAATAAAACTTACAATTATTAAAATTTTTATAATTATCCAAACTATTGACTTTTCTTTACGCTCCATATTCCTCCTAAAAGGTAAACATTAATAAACTTCGTCTACACCTGTTGCAATAACTGTTACTATTACCTCATCGCCTAAATCTTCATTGATTACTGTACCAAAAATTATATTGGCATCTTCATCTACAATATCATTAATGATAGCAACACTGCTATTAATTTCACTTAATGATAAATCCTTACTTCCTTGAATATTAATTATTATTCCTTTTGCACCATTTATATTTACTGCTGTTAATGGATTGTCAATTGCTTTTCTTGTTGCTGCTGCTAAGGCATTTTCACCTATGGCACTACCTATACCCATATATGCTAATCCTCTAATGCTTATAATTGTAGATATATCAGCAAAATCTATATTTATTTCACCAACTGTATTTAATAAATCTGTTATTCCAACAATACCTTGTTTTAAAGTGTTATCTGCTTGTTTGAATGCATCAACTATTGTTACATTATCAGAATTTATTTTTAATAATTTATCATTTTCTATTACTATGAGAGCATCGACATTTTGCTTTAATTTTTCAATTCCAGTCATTGCCTTCTTCTCTCTCATCTTTCCTTCAAATTTGAATGGTTTTGTTACAATTCCAATTGTTAATATTCCCATTTCTTTTGCCATTTCTGCTATTACAGGAAGTGCTCCTGTACCTGTTCCTCCGCCCATTCCGGCTGTTAGAAATAATAAATCTGTATTTACTAATGATGCTGCTATTTCTTCTGCATTTTCTTTTGCAGAATTTTCTCCAACTTCCGGGTTAGCTCCAGCTCCAATTCCTTTAGCTTCATTTTCACCAATTTGTATGATGTTTTGAGCTTTTGATTTTGCAGCTGATATTGCGTTTGTATCCACTACTATAAAATCTACATTTTGTATTTCGTCTTCTATCATACGGTTTACAGCATTACTACCTCCACCGCCGGCACCTAATACTTTTATTCTTACAATAGTTTCTTTAGTATTTAACTCGCTACCCATATTATACTTTCTCCTCTCACTGTTCTTTGCTTTGTCTATTATATATGTTAATTGTGAATATTTCAATATTTATGAAGAAAATATTTTGCTATTTTACATTATAATATATCATATTTTGCTGTTGCTTTTTTTATAAATTTTTGTTATATTTATTTTTATGGAAAATTTAAAAAGATATAATCGTTTAACTGAATATTTAAAAAATAAATTTGGAGAGCGTACTTTAAAAATTTGTATAGATGGTGGATTCACTTGTCCTAATAGAGATGGTACTGCAGGTATTGGAGGTTGTATTTTTTGCAGTGAACACGGTTCAGGAGACCATTTAAACTCATCTAAAAATATACAAGCTCAAATTGAATCTTATTTTTCTAGTTATAGAAGCACAAGAGCTAATAAATTTATAGCATATTTTCAAAATTTTACTAATACATATGACACAATTGCCAACTTAAAATTAAAGTATGACTCAGCTTTAATAGATGATAGAATTGTAGCTTTGGCAGTTGCTACTCGTCCAGATTGTATAACAGAAGAAGTTGTAAAATTATTAAAATCTTATAATGAAAAATACTATGTGTGGGTTGAACTTGGACTTCAAACAGCTAACGACCAAACAGGTATATTAATAAATAGAGGTTATAGTAGTAAACAATTTTCAGATGCAGTTGCTCTTTTAAATAAATACAAAATAGATGTTGTAACACATATAATGGTAGGACTACCTGGTGAAACAAATGATGATTTGCATAATACTGTAAAATTCATAAATAACCATAATATCCAAGGTTTAAAAATTCATTCAACATATGTTATACAAAATACAAAATTAGCACAAATGTATTATGATGGAAAATATACACCTTTAGAGCTTGATAACTATTTGAATAGTGTTGTATATATATTAACACATATTTCTCCAAATATCGTTATTCACAGAATAAGTGGAGATGCCCCAAAGGATTTGTTAATTGCACCTGAATGGAATGCTCATAAAAAGTTGGTGCTTAATGGTGTTGATAGGATTTTAAAAGAGAAGGATTTATATCAAGGAAAGGAAATCTAATATAATAGATTTCTTTTTATTTTTATAACTGAAAAATAAAAAAACAGGAGTTAAATTTGATTTAACTCCCTAATTAAGTTTCTTCAACAAAATCATAATTATTTTACAATTGCTTTTTTACCTAAATAAACAGCAACATCTTCTAATTGATTTTCAATATTTAATAATCTGTTGTATTTTGCAACTCTATCTGTTCTGCATGGTGCACCTGTTTTGATTTGTCCTGCATTTGTTGCAACTGCGATATCTGCTAATGTTGTATCTTCTGTTTCACCACTTCTGTGTGATACAACTGCTGTGTATCCGTTCTTTTTAGCTAATTCGATTGCATCTAATGTTTCTGTTAATGTTCCTATTTGATTTAATTTTATTAATATACTATTTGCTATGTTGTTATCTAATCCTTTTTGTAATCTTTTAACATTTGTTACAAATAAGTCATCACCAACTAATTGAATTCTGTTTCCTAATTTTTCTGTTAATTTTGACCAGTTTTCCCAATCTTCTTCTGCTAAACCATCTTCAATTGAGATTATTGGATATTTATTAACTAATTCTTCTAAGAACGCAATCATTTCATCTGGAGTTTTTAATTCGTTTGTTTTCCAGAAATAATAGTTTCCTTCTTTACCTATTTTTTTAGCTTCATCATACATTTCTGTTGATGCAACATCTAATGCTAAACAAACTTCTTCTCCTGGTTTGTATCCAGCTTTTTCAATTGCTTCAACTATTAATTTTAAAGCTTCTTCATCACTTGATAAGTTTGGAGCAAATCCACCTTCATCACCAACACCTGAAGCTAAACCTTTTTCTTTTAATACTTTCTTTAATGTATGGTAAATTTCTGCACACATACGTAAACATTCTGTAAATGATTTTGCACCAACTGGCATAATCATAAATTCTTGTGTATTTACTGTGTTATCAGCATGTTTTCCACCATTTAATATGTTCATCATTGGAACTGGTAATGTTTTAGCATTTGGTCCACCAATGTAATTATATAGCTCTAATCCTAAAGAATTAGCAGCTGCTTTTGCAACAGCTAGAGATACACCCAATGTTGCATTTGCACCTAATTTTCCTTTATTTTCTGTTCCATCAATTTTAATTAATTTTTTATCAATTTTAGCTTGATCATATACATTCATTCCTATTAATTCAGGAGCTATTATTTCGTTAACATTGTTAACAGCTTTTAAAACTCCTTTACCCATGTATCTTGATTTATCTCCATCACGTAATTCAACAGCTTCAAAAGCTCCTGTTGAAGCTCCTGATGGAACCATTGCTACACCTTCTGATCCATCAATTGTAACAACTTCAACTTGTACTGTTGGATTTCCTCTTGAATCTAATACTTCTAATGCTTTTACACTTTCAATTTCTAAATAATTTTTCATAACTAAACCTCCTTGTTATTTTTATTTTTAACAATTCATAGAATTTTAAACAGATATGTTACAAGTTACAACGATATCTTTTATAAATATTAAAATTAATAATCTTATTATTTAATTTTCAAAATGTGATTTTTAACTTTAATATACAGTTAATTTTTATAAAAGATAAGGACAGAGCAAAACATTAATTTAAACTATAATTTTTACTCCGTCCTCTACACTTTTTTATTTATATAATTTATTTCATTGCTTCTTCTACAGCAACAGCTATTGCAACTGTACATCCAACCATTGGATTATTTCCCATACCAATTAATCCCATCATTTCAACATGAGCTGGTACTGATGAACTTCCTGCAAATTGTGCATCTGAATGCATTCTTCCCATTGTATCTGTCATACCATATGAAGCTGGTCCTGCAGCCATATTATCTGGGTGTAATGTTCTTCCTGTTCCACCACCTGATGCAACTGAAAAATATTTCTTTCCTGCTGCTAATCTTTCTTTCTTATAAGTTCCAGCAACTGGATGTTGGAATCTTGTTGGATTTGTTGAATTTCCTGTTATAGAAACATCAACATCTTCCATCCACATTATAGCAACACCTTCTCTAACGTCATTAGCACCATAGCATCTAACTTTTGATCTTTCACCATCAGAATATGGTATTTCTTCTACGACATTTACTTTTCCTGTAAAGAAATCAAAGTCTGTTTTTACATATGTAAATCCGTTAATTCTTGAGATTATTTGTGCTGCATCCTTTCCTAAACCATTTAAAATAACTCTTAAAGGCTCTTTTCTAACTTTATTAGCAGATTTTGCTATACCTATAGCACCTTCTGCTGCTGCAAATGATTCGTGTCCTGCTAAAAATGCAAAACATTTTGTATCTTCTGATAATAGCATTGAAGCTAAATTACCATGTCCTAAACCAACTTTTCTGTCATCAGCAACTGAACCTGGAATACAAAAAGCTTGTAAACCTTCTCCTATAGCTGTTGCTGCATCTGCTGCTTTTGTGCATCCTTTTTTTACAGCTATAGCTGCACCTAAAGTATATGCCCAAGCTGCATTTTCAAAACAAATTGTTTGAACTCCTTTTGTTATTTCATATGGATTAAATCCTTTGTCTGTACAAATTTTTAATGCATCTTCAAAATCTTTTATACCATATTTTTCCATTACTGGTTTGATTTGATCTATTCTTCTTTCATAATTTTCAAATGTTACTGCCATTTAAATTTCCTCCTATTTTATATATATTTTACAAACATGTCTAATTAAAATTTTATTCTTTACGTGGATCTATTTTCTTAACAGCTTCATCAAATCTTCCATATGTACCAGAAGCTTTTTCAATTGCTGCCATAGGATCCATTCCAGCTTTAATATTGTCCATCATTTTTCCCATATGAACATATTTGTATCCTATAATTTGGTCATCTTTATCTAATCCTAATTCTACTATATATCCTTCTGTTAATTGTAAGTATCTTGGACCTTTTAATTTACTTGAATAAATTGTTCCAACTTGACTTACATGACCTTTTCCTAAGTCTTCTAGTCCTGCACCTACAGCTAAACCACCTTCTGAGAATGCAGATTGTGTTCTACCATATACTATTTGTAAGAATAATTCTCTCATAGCAGTATTTATTGCATCACATACTAAGTCAGTGTTTAATGCTTCTAATATTGTTTTTCCAACTAATATTTCACCAGCCATAGCTGCTGAATGAGTCATTCCTGAACATCCTACTGTTTCTACTAATGCTTCTTGAATTATACCTTCTTTTACATTTAATGTTAATTTACATGCTCCTTGTTGAGGTGCACACCATCCAATACCATGTGTAAATCCTGATATATCTTTAATATCTTTTGCTTTTATCCATTTTCCTTCTTCTGGAATTGGAGCTGGACCATGGTCTACTCCTTTTGCCACTGGGCACATATTTTCTAATTCGTTTGTATAAATCATTTTATTTTGCTCCTTTCAGTTTTTTAATTATACTATATATTTTTATTATTTTATTATAATACTTTCACCTGTCATTTCAGCTGGTTTTTCAAGACCCATTATGTCTAACATTGTTGGTGCTAAATCAGCTAATTTTCCTGATTTTAATTTTGCTGTTTCCATTCCAACAAGTATTAATGGTACAGGATTTGTTGTATGTGATGTTTGTGGTTCTCCTGTTGTATAATCAACCATTTGCTCTGAATTACCATGGTCTGCTGTTATTAAAAGAACACCTTCATTTGCTCTTATTGCTTCTACAACTTTACCTACATCTTTATCAATTTCCTCAATTGCTTTTATTGCAGCATCTAGGTTACCTGTATGACCTACCATATCTGGGTTAGCATAATTTAATATTATTACATCATATTTTCTTGAATTTATTGCATCTAATACTTTTTCAGTAACCTCTGGTGCACTCATTTCTGGTTGCATATCATATGTTTCAACTTTTGGTGATGGAACTAATATTCTATCTTCACCTTTATATTGTTTTTCATTTCCTCCGTTAAAGAAAAATGTAACATGTGCATATTTTTCTGTTTCTGCAATACGTAATTGAGTCATTCCTTTATCACTTATATATTCTCCAAATGTATTAACTAGTGTTGTTGGTTTAAATGCAACTTTAACATTTGGCATTGTTTCATCATATTGTGTCATACAAACAAAGAATAAATTTAAATCTTTTTTAGTTTCAAAATCTTCAAAATTTGTATCAACTAAAGTTCTTGTTATTTCTCTAGCTCTATCTGGTCTAAAGTTAAAGAATATTACAGAGTCATTCTTTGAAATTGTTGCTACTGGTTTGTCACCATTGCATATTACCGTTGGTTCAACAAATTCATCAAAAATTTCTTTTTGATATGAACTTTCAATTGCAGTAATAGGAGATGCTGATTTTTCACCAATTCCATTTACCATAGCATCATATGTTTTTTGGATTCTATTCCATCTTTTATCTCTATCCATGCTATAAAATCTTCCTGAAATTGAAGCTATTTTACCAACACCTTTTTCTTTCATTTTTTCTTGTAATTTCATTATATAACCTTCTGCTGATGCAGGTGGTGTATCTCTTCCATCTAAGAAACAATGAACATACACTTCTTCAAAGTCTTTTCTTTTTGCTAGCTCTAATAATCCAAAAAGATGACGCATATGGCTGTGTACTCCACCATCTGATAATAATCCCATTATGTGTAATTTTGAATTATTTTTCTTACAGTTTTCTATTGCCTCAATAAACTCCGGAATACTGAAAAAATCTCCATCTTCTATTGATTTTGTTATTCTTGTTAGCTCTTGATAAACAATTCTTCCAGCTCCAATATTTGTATGTCCTACTTCTGAATTCCCCATTTGTCCTTCAGGTAAACCTACTTTTAGTCCACTAGTATATATTTCTGTAGTTGGACATGTTTTCATTAGTTTATCTATATTAGGTGTATTTGCTAATTTTACTGCATTTCCGTTTTCGTTTTCATTAATACCAAATCCATCTAATATCATTAGCATTGTTGTTTTTTTCTCCATTTTTTATACCATCCTTTTATACACATTCATAAATTTTAGCAAGATTATTTATCGTAATTAACAATTTTGCTGAATTCTTCTGCTTTTAAACTTGCTCCTCCAACTAGGCCTCCATCAATATCTGATGTACTAAATAATTCTTTAGCATTTGAAGATTTAACGCTTCCTCCATATTGAATTATTACTTGGTCTGCTACATCACTACCATAAATTTCAGCAATTTTATTTCTAATTGCTTTTATACTATTATTGGCATCTTCTGATGTTGCAGTTTTTCCTGTTCCTATAGCCCAAATTGGCTCATATGCTACTATTGTATTTTGAACTTGATCATTTGTCAATCCCTCTAAAGCAAGTTTTGTTTGATTTGTAATTATTTCTTCTGTTTTTCCAGCTTCTCTTTGCTCTAAAGTTTCACCAACACATACAATTGGTTTTAATCCATTTGCAAAAGCCGATTTTATTTTTTTATTAACAGTTTCATCTGTTTCTGCAAAATATTGTCTTCTTTCTGAATGACCAATTATAACATATTCAACACCAATAGATTTTAGCATTTGACCAGAAACTTCTCCAGTATATGCCCCTTTTTCTTCCCAATGCATATTTTGTGCACCTATTTTTATATTTGTATTTTGTGCTGTTAATAATGCATAAAATAAGTCTGTATATGGTACACATAATATAACTTCATTTTTTGTATCTTTTACAAGAGGCTCTAGCTCTGTAATCATACTTATTGCTTCATTTGGAAGCATATTCATTTTCCAATTTCCAGCAATTACTTTTCTTCTCATATTTATAACCTCCTATTAGATTTACTTGTTTCTTTTGTCTTTTGAAAAACAAAATATAAAAGATATTATTCCAAATACAAGTTCCAATATTATTGCGAAAATATATAATAACATATTTATTGTTGTAGCTATTCCTGCTCTTCCCGCACCTTGAATAAATAAACTACTAACTGTTGATATAGCCATTGATATTATTGGAACAATAATACCAATTCCTGAAAATATTGCTTTTCCAGTATTCTTTTTAACACAATTTAAAATTAAAGATATTATACAAATAATCAAAATTAAAATTGATATAAGTATAGTTATAGTACCTGACATATTATGTCCTTGTAGTGATGTATCTGCGTTATTTGGTATTGTAGTTATACTATCATTCAACATTTTCGTTGTATTACCTTTTTTGGACACTGCTACTTCAAAATTATTAATACTTTTATATTCCATATTTTTATCTCCTTTATACTTCATTCATTTATTTATCTTGTAAACATTCTATTCCTGGTAATTTTTTTCCTTCTAAGAACTCAAGTGAAGCTCCTCCACCTGTTGATATATGCGTAAATTTATCGGATAATCCAGCTCTTTCAACTGCAGCTGCAGAATCTCCTCCACCTATTATTGTTGTGCAGTCTGTTAAATTTGCTAAAGTTTCTGCCATTGTATCTGTTCCAGCTGCAAATTGTTTAAACTCAGATAAACCAAGAGGTCCATTCCATATTACAGTTTTAGCCTTTTTAACTTCTTCTACATATTCTTTAATTGTATCTGTTCCTATATCAAATCCTTGCCAACCATCTGGCATTTCTTTGCAAGAAACTATTTTACTTTCTGTATCAGGAGCAAATTCTTTTCCTACTTTTGTATCAGTTGGTAACATTAATTTAACACCTTTTTGTTTTGCTTTTTCCATTAATTCATTTGCTAAATCTAGTTTATCTAATTCACATATTGAATCTCCAACGCCATATCCTTGTGCTTTAAAGAATGTGTATGCCATTGCTCCACCAATTATTAAAGTATCAACTTTTTCTAATAAACTATTTATAACACCTATTTTGTCAGAAACCTTTTTACCTCCTAATATTGCTACAAATGGTCTTTCTGGATTTTCTAATGCTGAACCTAAAAATTTAAGCTCTTTTTCAATTAAAAATCCTGATACAGCTGGTAAATATTCAGCAATTCCTGCTGTTGAACTATGTGCTCTATGTGCTGTTCCAAATGCGTCATTTACAAATATTTCTGCCATTGATGCTAGTTCTTTTGAAAATTTTGGATCATTTTTTTCTTCTCTTGGATCAAATCTAACATTTTCTAATAATACGATATCTCCATTTTTCATGTTTGAAGTTAACTCTTTTGCACTTTCACCAACAACATCTTTTGCAAGTTTAACTTCTTTACCTAATAATTTAGATAGCTCTTTTGCAACAGGTGCTAATGAAAATTCTGGTTTAACTTCTCCCTTTGGTCTTCCAAGATGAGAGCATAAAATAATTTTGCAATTATTTTCTAATAAATATTTAATTGTTGGTAATGCCCCTACAATTCTTCTATTATCTGTTATGTTTCCATCGTCATCTAATGGAACATTAAAGTCACATCTTACAAATACCTTTTTATCTTTTAAGTCAATATCTCTAACTGTTTTTTTACTCATGTTTATCCTCCTTCTTTAGCATCAATAAGACAAAGCTGAAAACGGCTTTGTCTTATTACTACATTTTAATATTATCCTAATTCAGCAAAATATTTTATTGTTCTTACCATTTGGCTTGTATATGAATTTTCGTTATCATACCATGATACAACTTGAACTTGATATAAATCTTCTGCTATTTGTGCAACCATTGTTTGTGTTGCATCAAATAATGAACCATATCTAATTCCTACTATATCTGAAGATACTAATAATTCTTCTGTATAACCGAAAGATTGGTTTGATGCTGCTTTCATTGCTGCATTTATTCCTTCTACAGTTATATCTTTTCCTTTAACAACTGCTGTTAATATTGTTGTAGATCCTGTTGGAACTGGAACTCTTTGAGCTGAACCAATTAATTTTCCATTTAATTCTGGAATAACTAATCCTATAGCTTTAGCTGCTCCTGTTGAGTTAGGAACTATATTTACAGCTGCTGCACGAGCTCTTCTTAAATCACCTTTTCTGTGTGGTCCATCAAGAACCATTTGGTCACCAGTGTATGCATGTATTGTTGACATTATACCTGATTGAATTGGTGCATATTTATTTAATGCATTTGCCATTGGTGCTAAGCAGTTTGTTGTGCAAGATGCTGCTGAAATTATTTTATCATCTGGTGTTAATACATTTTCGTTTACACCAAATACTACTGTTGGTAAATCTTTTCCTGCTGGTGCAGAAATAACAACTTTTTTAGCTCCTGCATCAATGTGAGCTTGTGCTTTTTCTTTAGATGTATAGAATCCTGTACATTCTAATACTACATCTACACCAATTTCTCCCCATGGAAGTTCTGCTGCATTTGGTTTTGCATATATTTTTATTTCTTTTCCGTCTACAGTTATAGAATCTTCTCCTGCTACAACTGTATCAGCTTTTTCATATCTACCTTGTGCTGAATCATATTTTAATAAATGAGCTAACATTTTAGGACTTGTTAAATCGTTTATAGCAACGATTTCATACCCCTCTGCTCCAAACATTTGTCTAAATGCAAGACGTCCTATACGTCCAAATCCATTAATAGCTACTTTTACTGACATAAAAAATTTCCTCCAATCCGATGTATTTTAACATCTTTAAAATGCTTAAGTTTTTTCTTAAACCTTTCCCATTGTATACCAAAAAAAGGTAGTTTTCAAGTATATATTACGCCATTTTTCAAAAAATATACTTTTTTTATTTTTTCGTATTTTTTTATTGATATGCTTAGTTATTTGTGATAAAATTGATGGTTTAGCACACCTAAAAAACGAGTAAATTTTATACATTTACTCGTTTTTTTCTATTCTAATGCTTTAACTGCTTCTTGCAATTGTGTATCATTTTCGTATGGAATATTTGACATATTTTCCCATTCTGAATCTAAATTTATTTCAATATCTGGAGCAATTCCAACTTTGTTAATTGTGTTATGATTTGGAGTAAAATATTCCTCTGTTGTTACTTTTAATCCTGAACCATCCGAAAAACTATATACAGTTTGTATTACACCTTTTCCATAAGATTTAGTTCCGATTATTTTATAATCACAGTCATCTTTTAATATCCCTGCTAATATTTCAGAAGCACTTGCAGTGTTTTGGTTTATTAAAACTACTACTGGAATGTCTATTGTTGGGTTTTGTTTTGATTTTCTTATATCTTCTTTTTTATCCTTATTTGAAGTTATAAGTAATGTCTTTCCTTTTTCAACCATTGTTTCTGCTATATCTAATGATTCACTAACCAAGCCTCCACCATTATTTCTTAAATCTATCACAAGTCCTGTTGGATTTTCTGATTTTAATTTTTCAAATGCTTCTTTAAACTCATTTGCTGTTCCATCACTAAATGATGAAATTTTTATATATGCTTTTTTATTATCAAGCATCTTTGAGGATACTGTTTTTAATTTAATATTGCTTCTTGTAATATTAAATTCTTTTTCTTCGTTATTTCTAAGTATTGTTAATTTTACATTTGTTCCCTCTTCACCTTTAACTTTGCTTGAAACAACATCTAATTGCTCTCCAGTGTATTCAGTTCCGTCAACTTTTTTTATTATATCTCCAGCTTGTATTCCAGCCTGCTCTGCAACAGAGCCTTCTATTACTCCTATAACTAAAATTGAATTATCTGCTGTATTATCTGCCATATATACACCAATTCCAACATAACTACCACTTGTATCTTCTAATAATTCGTCCATGTCTTCTTTTGACAAATACTGTGTATATTTATCATCTAATCCAGATACATATCCCTTTAATGCACTTTCAAGCATTTTACTTTCATCTAAATCATATATAGACTCACTATTTAACTTTTGCTTTATTAAATTAATTTTTGCTGACAAATATGTCATGTTTGATGTGTTTAAATATGATTTAAATGTTATATTTACAGTCAAAAAATATGTAATTATTGCTGTTACAATCATGGCAATAATAATTTTAATTATTCCTGATTTATTTTTTATTTTACTTTCTTTTGTATTTTCTAAATTTTCTTTCAAGGTATTCTCCTTCCGCATAATAAAATTTATCATTATATTATAATCACATTTAATCCTTTTTATGCTAACATATTTTATTATAAAAGTATTTATTGCTTTATAATAAAAAAAGCAGCTTCGCTGCCTTCTTTATTATAGATAATTTAATGGATTTTTACTTCCTCCGTTTATTCTTACTTCAAAATGACAATGATTTCCTGTTGAAGCTCCTGTTGAGCCAACTGCAGCTATGACTTGTCCTTTCGATACGCTTTCACCTGTTGATACAAATAAATTACTACAATGGGCATATCTTGTTGTTATTCCATTGCCATGGCTTATAATTACGTAATTTCCATATCCACCATTATACCCAAAGCTTGATAAGACAACTGTTCCAGCATCAGCAGCTACTATATTAGATCCTCCTGGTGCACCAATATCAATTCCTGCATGTAATTTTTTTGTTCCTGATATTGGATGTATTCTATATCCATAATTAGATGTTATTGTATGACTTGATGGAACTGGCCATTGAAATGTACCTGTTGGTGTTGTTGAACCACCATTATTATTTGAACCTGTATTATTGTTTTTGTTAGAGTTATTTGATTTTTCTTGTTCAGCTTTTCTTTTAGCGGCTTCTGCAATTGCTTTTTCTTTTTGTTCTAATATTTTCATTTGACTATCATATTCATCCATTTGTGCTTGAATTTGTTTTTGTTCATCTGTTAAATTATTTACTTTAGCCTCTTTTTCAGATTTTAATTTTTTTAATTCTGCACTTTTAGTTTCTTTTTCTTTTTTGGCTGTTTCAACTTTATTTCTCTCATTTTCAAGCTCTGTTTTTGTATTTTTTACATCTGCCATTAAATTATTGTCATATTCTGCAATTTGTTTTATTGATTCATAATTTGAAACAAAGTTTGCTAATCCTCCAGAAAATAAAGCATCCATATATGTATTTTTTCCATTCATATAAGAGGCAACTAATCTTTCTTCTAACAATTTTTGCTTTTCTGCTAAATCTTTTTCTTTTTCAGATATTGATTGATTTAGGTCTGTTACCTCTTTTGTAAGATTTGTAATTTCTTGTTCTGTATTATCTATTGATGTATTTAAATCTTGAACTTCCTGTAATGCTGTGTTTATTTGTCCTGTTACATCTTCTAACTTTTCTTTAGCATCTTCTGATTTTTGTTTATACTCCGCTGATGTTTCTGCAAAAGCCAGTTTAGATGTTGAAATTAAAAGTATACAAATAACCAATATTGATATTATTTTATTTTTCATAACATACCTCACATTTTAAATTTTAAACTTTTAAGTATTTTTTCATTGATAATGAACTTCCTATTACACCTATTCCAATTCCTAATACTGAGAAAACTAATAGATTTTCGTAGAAAATATCTTTGAAAAGTAATAATTGACAATTAAATGTTGCTGTAATCATACTGTTACATGCATTATATACTAATTCGTATATTCCTCCTGTAATTAATAATGATGCTGCTACAGCTATAACCCCAATTACAATACCTTCTACAATAAATGGTGCTCTAATGAAATTATTTGTTGCACCTACATATTTCATAATTGAAATTTCTCTTCTTCTAGCATGAACTGTTAATTTTATTGTGTTACTAATTATTATTGTAGAAATTACAATTAGTAATACTCCTATTGAAAAGAAAGCAATTCGTATTCCTTTTTTTACCTTGTTTAATCCTGTTATAGTATCTTGTTTAGTTATAACACATGGATTACCATTTTCATCTTTTTTTACTTTATCTAATTGCTGTAATATTGAAATTACTTCTGATGACTTTTCTAAATCTGTTAATGTTACGGTAAATGATGCTGGGAATGGATGATTTGATTCTGTATAAGAATTTAATACAACATTTGCTGTATCACCTAAACTTTCCCTTTCTTTTTCTAATGCTTTTTCTTTTGATGTATATGTTACATTATTTACATACTCAATAGATTTTATCTGCTCTTCCATGTCTTTTATATCATCTTGACTTGCTGTATCTTCTATATATACATTTATGGGAAAATCGTTTTCTAGTTGGTTAATTATAGAAGTTATGTTGCTACCTCCAGCAATTCCAAGACCAACTGTTATCATTGTTACAAACATTATAATAAATGCTGCAAATGTAGATTTTTTGTTTTTTAAAACATTTTTGAATCCTTCTCCTATTAAATAACTTACTATATTATAATTCACTATCATACCCACCTTTTTTATCATCTCTAACTATAATACCTTTATCGATTTGTATTACTCTTTTTTTCATTTTATCAACAATATCTTTAGCATGTGTTGCAACAACAACTGTAGTTCCTCTTAAATTTATATTATTTAACAAGTTCATAATTTCCCACGCTGTATCTGGATCTAAGTTTCCTGTTGGTTCGTCTGCAATTAACATTGATGGATTATTAACCAATGCTCTTGCTAAAGCTACTCTTTGTTGTTCTCCTCCGGATAATTCGTTTGGATACATTTTAGCTTTTCCACTTAAACCTACTAATGATAAAACCATTGGTACTTGTCTTCTTATATGTCTTGGTGTAGCTTTTACAATATACATAGCAAATGCTACATTTTCATAAACTGTTTTATCTGGCAATAATCTAAAGTCTTGAAACACAACTCCCATACTTCTACGTAAATATGGTACTCTTCTTGCCTTTAAGAATGTAGTATCTTTTCCATTTATAATTATATTTCCTGATGTAGGCTCTTCTTCTTTTAATATTAATTTAATTAAAGTTGATTTACCAGAACCTGATGAACCTACTAAAAAGGCAAATTCACCTTTATCTATTTTAAAATTTGCATTATGTACAGCTTCAGTTCCTGTATCATATCTTTTATTTACATTTCTAAATTCAATCATTTTTTTTAACTCCTTGACACAAAAATACAATAATTTATATTTTCATCTATATGATAACAATAAATATTATGTTTTGCAATAGAATTTAATAAAATTTCACTATATTTTATGTTGTTTTAATTTAGTTGTTTAAATATAATTGTTTTTGTTTTTGTGTTTTATTTTTTTTTTTGCTTTTAAAGCCTTTATTTTTATGCCTTGTTCCATAAACATCTTTTCATGTTCAGTCATAATATTATTCCAAAAGTTTGGTGTATGCTCTAGGTCATATGTTTTATCTAATATTTCAAATCCGCATTCTGTGAAATAATTTAAACTATCATTAAATAGTCCATCATCATCTGTTTTAAAAAATATTTCGCCTTCATCTTTTAAAAATTCTCTGTATTTTTCTAGTTGTCTTGTATGTGTCAATCTCTTTTTTCTGTGTTTTCCTCTTGGCCATGGATTGCAAAAATTTATATAAATTCTTTCAATTCCGTCATTTTTATCTAATATATTTAAAATTCTTTCAATATCATATCTTGTTAAAAATACATTTTTTATTTCTTTTTCTTGCTCTTTATATGTAGACTCAACATTTCTTTTTGCAAGGCCTAACATTGCATCTACTAAATCTACTGCTATGTAATTTACATTATCATTTTGAACTGCAAGTTGTGAAATAAATTGACCTTTCCCACATCCTAATTCTAAATGAATTGGATTATCATTTTCAAATAATTCTTTCCATTTTCCTTTGTAATCTTCTGGATTATCTATGTAAAAAGCACTTGCTTCTAGTTCTGGTCTTGCCCATTGTTTAAATCTAATTCTCATGTTAAAACTACTCCTTTTTATTATTTTATCTTTTTTTTTCGCATTTACTGTGCTATAATGATACATATTATAACATATTTTTTGATAAAAGTATAAATTTTTTACAGTTCTTTTATCAAAAAGAAAGGACAAAAACATGAAAATAAACTCTGATAGTGAAACTTTAGCTGAAAATAAAGTATTAATTTTATATATATTAAACCAGGTTCATAAACCCATAACAAATGATAATCTATATAAATTGGTACTTACTGCCATAGATATGAATTACTTTTACTTTCAACAATTTTTACTAGATTTAATATCTGCAAAATTTGTTGTTAGTTTTCCCAAAGAAGATCAAACACTTTATAAACTAACTACTCATGGAAAAGAAACTTTAGACTTAACTTTAGATATATTACCTGGAATAATAAAATTAAAAGCAGATACCAATTTAAAACCAATGCTTGATAACATTGAAAACGAACATTCAATAATTGCTGAATTCACTCCTAAGAGCGAAGATAATTATATTGTAAATTGTAAAATTATGGAAAATAATGAAACTGTATTCGAAATAAAAACTTTTGCTGGTTCTCGTGATGAAGCAAAAAAAATAGTTGATAACTGGAAAAACAATGCAGAGGTTATTTACCCTAAATTGCTAGAAACATTGACTCAAAGTAATTTGCATGTCAATGGGGACGGTTCTAATTGACACACACATTAATATAAAAAAGGAACAAAGTTGACTGATAACTTTGTTCCTTTTTCATATTAAATTTCTTCTTTCATTTTCTTTATTGTATCTCCATAATTATCTGAATTTATTATTCCGCTTCCTGAAACAATTATGTTTGCACCTTTTGTTTTTACATTTTGGACATTGTTTACTTTTATTCCTCCGTCTGCTTCTATATCGATTTCTATATTATTCTCTTCTATATAATTTTTTAGCTCTTCAATTTTATTTAATGTTTCTGGTATTAATGCTTGTCCACCTTTTCCTGGCTCTACAGTCATTATTGTTACCATATGAATATATTTTAGTAAATTATATATTTTAGAAATATCTGTGTTTGGATTTATTGCAATTCCAACTTTACAATTATTTGATTTTATATAATTTATTAATTCTATAGCTTGTTTTTCATTTTTTATTGCTTCTATATGAAATGTTATTATATTTGGCTCATAATTTAAATATATATCTATATATTTTTTTACATCTTTTACCATTAAATGAATATCAAGTGGTATATTTGATATTGATTTTATGTATTTGCAGTATTCTTCCATTATTTCATTTGTAAAACTTTCTACAAATAATCCATCCATTACATCTATATGAAAATAGTCTGTTTTAGCTGTTTCTAAATTATAGATTGTTTTAATTATTTTATCTTTTGGAACAGTTAATATTGATGTTGCTATTTCTACCATTTTCGTGCCTCCTTTTGTTTTAAATCTAAATATATTTTACAAAATCTTTCATATCTTGCTTGTGCTATATTTCCGTTTTCTACAGCTTCTTTTATTCCGCAATTTTCTTCCTTTATGTGTGTACATCCTATAAATTCACAATCTTTTGAGTACTTGTTCAGCTCTGGAAAATATTTATATAAATCTTCACTTTTTATTTCACTTATATCAAATGTCGAAAATCCAGGTGTATCAGCAATATATGAATTATTATCTAATTTATATAAATATGTATTTGTTGTTGTGTTTTTTCCTCTTTTATTTTTGCTACTTATCATTCCCTCTTTGGTCATTTCATTTGAAAATATACTATTAATTAATGTTGATTTTCCAACACCTGAATTTCCAGAAAAAGCTGTTATATTATTTTTTAACAATTCTTTTAGCTCTTTTATTCCTTCATTTTGTTTTGCAATGGTTTTAATTACTTTATATCCAACATTCGTGTATGTGGATTCAATTTGATTTATAAAATCTGCTTTTTCTAAATCTACTTTATTTAAGCAAATTCTTGGTGTAATATTATTAAACTCAGCAAAAGCAAGTTGCTTATCTAACATTAATAAATCTGGTTTTGGCATTTTCATTGATATAACAAAAATAATTTGCGATAAATTAGCCATTTTAGGTCTTTTTATATAATTAGATCTTGTTAAAATTTCATCGATTACTCCTTCTTGTTTTTGTTCATCTGTTATAGAAATTTTAACATAATCTCCAACTACAGGAGATTCATTTTTTTCTTTTAATTTTCCTCTTGCATTACATTTTATAATAATTTTTGTATCAACATCTTCTACCATATATAAATTTGATATATTACTTATTATTAATCCTTTATTCTGCAATCCTAACCTCCACTTAATATTATTTAAAATGGGTAAGCTTTCGCTCACCCTTTTATTAATCTACATTTAGTACTGTATTTTCACTATTTAAATCAATTGTTGCATTTTTTGCTAGTATACCATTTGATGATTCATCTTCATTTGCAATGTATACCTTTACTGTTATATTTCCTTTACCTTCTACAGTTACATTTAATTTTTCTGTGTCTCTAGAAACTTTTTGGCTATATACTTTATCAGAACCAACCATTACTGTAATTTTAACATTGTTAGATGTTGTTGTAGTATTATCTTCTTCTTCACCGCTTGATTTTGGAAGATGTCTATTTGCTAATGCTTTTACATTTATATTAACTGTTCCTTGTTTATTTTTTTCTATTTTATTAACAGTTATTGTTATTGCGGACCCTTCTTCTACTGATGTTCCTGGATCTACACTTTGTTTTAATACAACTCCATCGCTTTTTGATGTGTCTTCATCTTCAACTACATTTACTTCTAATTTTAAATCTGTTAATATTTTTTTAGCTTCTTCACTACTTTTTCCAATTACAGATGTTACTGTTACTTTTTTAATACCCGTACCAGTACTTACATGTATTTTTATTTTTGTTCCTTTTTGTACCTCTGTATTAGCATCAATTTCCTGACTTATTACATATCCAGCTTCTACCTTTTGGCTTGTTTCTTCAACTTTTTCTACCTCTAATCCAGCTTCAGTTAATGCTGATTCAGCCTTTGAATATTCCATTCCTATAACCTTTGGAACTTTGGTTTGTTCCATTCCTTTACTTATAACAACAGTTACAGTACTTCCTTCTTTTACAGAATAATTATTTATATATTGTGGATCTTGTGAAATTACATGACCCGCTTCTACATCTGCACTGTATTCTTCTTTATATGCGAATTTTAATTTTAATTGCTCAATTCTTTGTTTAGCCTCTTCTTGAGTTAAATTCACAACATTTGGAATTTGTACATCTTTTGGTGATGATGAATTTATTACTGTTAGTGTTATTACTAATGTAGCAACAAATATTAATACAAATAATGCAATTATTGATGCAACTTTAGTTTTTGGATGATTATAAAAAAATGTTGCAATTTTTCCCTTTGGCTTTTCTTCTTCATTATCAGACTTTATATTTCCATTTCTATTATCAGATACATTTACAGTTGGTATCCTTCTTGTAAAACTATCTTCAAAATTACGCTCTTCGACAAATCCACCTTCTGGTCTTTTTAATGCTATATTTAAATCTTTAATCATTTCTGAAGCATTTTGGTATCTTTCATTTGGATCTTTTTTCATCGCTTTTAAAATAATTTGATTTACAGCAAAAGGTATTTCTTTATTTACTTTTATTGGTGGCACTGGCTCTTCTTGCATATGTTTTAAAGCTATTGATACAGGAGTATCTGCATCAAAAGGTACTTTACCTGTTACCATTTCGTACATTACAACACCTAGTGAATACAAATCTGATTTTGAATCTGTATATCCACCTCTTGCGTGCTCTGGTGAAAAATAATGTACAGAACCTAATGTTGTACCAAAAGCTGTTATTGTTGAATTTGAAACTGCTTTTGCTATTCCAAAGTCTGTAACTTTTGCCACACCATCTTCAGTAATCATTATATTATGTGGTTTTATATCTCTATGTATTATATTGTTTTTATGAGCCATTTCTAGAGCTGATGCAATTTGTATTGCAATATTTACAGCCCATTTCCATGATAAATGACCATCTTCTTCTATTATTTGTTTTAATGTTTTTCCTTGAATTAATTCCATAACAATATAATATATATTGTATTCTTGCCCAACATCGTATACAGAAACTATATTTGGATGTGTAAGTCTTGCTGCTGACTGTGCTTCTGCATTAAATCTTTTTATAAATTCTTCATCTGTTGTAAATTCTTCTCGTAATACTTTTACAGCAACATATCTATTTAAAATTTGATCTAATGCTTTATATACAGTTGCCATTCCACCATTACCAATTTTCTCTTGTATCTTATATCTGTTTCCTATAACACTACCTTCTAAATTCATATTTAACACTCTCTCCTTATAATATGATTACAGCTGTAATATTATCATATCCACCCTGCTCATTTGCTTTTTTTACTAATTCTTTACTTGCTTGCTCACTATTTTGTTTAATTATTTCACATATTTTGTCGTCTTTTAACATATTTGTTAATCCATCTGTACACATTAATAGTATGTCACCTTTCATAAAACCTTTAACAAGTACTGTTGGTTCAACAAAAGCTGTACAACCTAATGCCTTTGTTAACATATTCTTTTTAGGATGATTGTATGCCTCTTCTTTTGTAATATTTCCTTCTTTTAATAATTGCTCAACATAGCTGTCATCTACAGTTAATTTTCTGAAAAAATCTTTTCTTAGTCTGTAAACTCTGCTATCACCGATGTGTCCTATATATATTTTATTTGAATATATTAAACATACATCTATTGTTGTTCCCATTCCTGCTAATTCTGGTACTTCTTTTGATTTTTCATATACCACCATATTAGCATATTCAATTGCATTTTTTATTAATTCAATTATTTGATCTCTTTCTTTTTTTATTTGATCAAAATTATTTATTATATAATTTTTTGATGATTCTATAGCTAATTTACTTGCTATTTCTCCGCCTTTATAGCCTCCCATACCATCTGCAACTATATATAATTTTATTTTATCATCTTTATCAGATATATAATAACTGTCTTGGTTCATATCCCTAACTTTACCTATATCTGAATTAGCAAAAGCTTCCATAAAACCTCCTATTATAGACATTTTCCTTTATCTTTATTGTGTTTTTAAATTTTTTCTTCTTAATTGTCCACACGCTGCATCAATATCAGAGCCTAGCTCTCTTCTTACTGTTGCAACTATTCCATGTTCATTTAAAAAATCTCTAAATTTTAAGATGTTCTCATTTGTGCTTTTTGAAAATTTACCATTTTCAATTTTATTTATCGGAATAAGATTTACATGGCATAACATACCTTTTAGTAAATCTACTAATCTTTGTGCATCCTCTAAATTATCATTATTATCTTTTGCCAATGCATATTCAAAAGATATTCTTTTGTTTGTTATTTTTATATAATCTTTACATGCTTTCATTAGCTCTTCAATATTATATCTATTGTTTACAGGCATCATACTGCTTCGTTTTTCATCTGTTGTTGCATGTAATGATATTGACAATGTGCATTGTATTTTTTCATTTGCTAAATCATATATACGTGGTACCAATCCGCTTGTTGATATACTTATATGTCTTGTTCCAATTTCTAGACCTTTTGGATTATTCATTATTTTTATTGCTTTTATTACATTATCGTAATTATCTAGTGGCTCTCCAATTCCCATAAAAACAATATTTGATATTTTATCATTTATGTCTTGCTCTACAGCTAAAATTTGCTCTACAATTTCACCAGCAGTTAAATTTCTTACAAATTGAATTCCTGTAGATGCACAGAATTTACATCCCATTTTGCAACCAATTTGTGATGATACACATACTGTTTTTCCGTGGTGATATTGCATAAGTACTGTTTCAATTGCATTTCCATCAAGTACATCAAATAAATATTTTTTTGTACCATCTTTTGATTCTTGCTTTTTTAATATATTGTAATTGCACATTGTGTAATTTTCTTTTAGTTTTTCCCTTAGTTCAATTGATAAGTTAGTCATTTCATCAAAGCTTTTTACTTTCTCTTTGTATATCCATTTAAATATTTGCTCTGCTCTGAATTTTTTTTCGCCCATATTTATTAGCTCTTCTTGTAATTCATCTAGATTATAATCTTTAATATTTTTCATAAAATTTTCCTTCTCTTCTTTCTGTGAATTTTATATCATATATTTAATAATATTTCAAGTATTAAGAGCCACTAATTAATATTAATTAGTGGCTCTTAATTTTATCATTTGCAATATTCTTCTATTCGTGTTAGTTTTTGATCAAATAATGAATTGTTCATATCATCAATTTCATTATATTCTTGTAATTTTTCAATTTTTTTAATGATTATACTTTGATTTTTTTGAATACTTAAAAGCATTTCTACTTGGTTCAATTGTATTTCATCTAATATACTATATATTTCTTCGATTTTGCTACTTAGGTTTTGTTCATGCATCATAAAATCAGCCCCCTTTGTATAAAACTCGATAGACATATTTTAGCATAAAATGTAGAAAAATGTCAATAAGAATACGAACATATTTTTGTTTTTTTATTATGATTTGTTTTTAAACTTAATTATTTTCATCTCTTTTTATTTCTATATGAACATCATCTAACTGCTCTTTTGTTACAACTGATGGTGCATTCATTAGAACATCTCTTGCTTTTTTGTTTTTTGGGAATGCTATTACTTCTCTTATATTTTGTGAATCAGCTATTAACATTATCATTCTGTCTAGTCCTGGTGCTGCTCCAGCGTGTGGTGGTGTTCCATATTGGAAAGCTTTGTATAGGGCACCAAAACGTGTTTCTACATCTTTTTCTTCATATCCAGCAATTTCAAATGCTTTTACCATTAGCTCTGGATCGTGGTTTCTTACTGCTCCTGAAGCCATTTCGTATCCGTTACATACAACATCAAATTGATAAGCAACTATATCTAGTGGATCTTCATTTAATAGAGCTTCCATTCCTCCTTTTGGCATTGAGAATGGATTATGATTGAAATCAATTTTTCCTTCATCTGATAGCTCATACATTGGAAATTCTGTAATTAGACAGAATTTGTATACATTTTTTTCTAATAAATCTAATCTTTTTCCTAATTCAATTCTTACTCCACCTGCTATTTTTTGTGCTGTCTTAAATTCATCTGCAATAAAGAATATTGAATCATTTGGTTTAACCCCTAATTTACTTTTTAGTGTTTCTTTTACATTGTCAGTAATAAATTTAGCAATTCCTCCTGCAACATTATTCTCTTTATCAAATTTAGTCCAAGCTAATCCTTTTGCTCCTAATTCTTCTACTGCAAATTCAGTCATATTGTCAAAAAATTTTCTTCCTTGCTCTGCACCATTTTCTACAATAATTGCTTTTATTGTTTTATCTTTAAATGCGTTAAATTCTGTATCTTTAAATATTTCTGTTGCATCTTGTATTATTAGCGGATTTCTTAAATCTGGTTTATCTATACCATATTTTTCCATAGCTTCTTTGTAAGGTATTTGAATAAATGGACCTTCATCAACTTTCCAATTTGTATGTTTTTTAAATGTTGTTATAAATAGCTCTTGTAAAACATTAAATACATCTTCTTGTGTTGCAAAACTCATTTCAAAATCTACTTGATAGAATTCTCCTGGTGCTCTATCTGCTCTTGGATCTTCGTCTCTAAAACAAGGTGCTATTTGGAAATATTTATCAAATCCAGATACCATTAATAATTGTTTAAATTGTTGAGGTGCTTGTGGTAATGCGTAAAATTCTCCTGCATGTAATCTACTTGGTACTAAGTAATCTCTTGCTCCTTCTGGTGATGAGTTAGCAAGTATAGGTGTTTGTATTTCAGAAAAACCAAGTTCATATAATTTTTGTCTTAAAGTTTTCATTACTTGTGAACGAAGCAAAATTATATTGTGAATTCTGTCATTTCTTAAATCTAAAAATCTATATTCTAATCTTAAATCTTCTCTTACTGAATTAATATCAACTTTTTCTGAATTAACTTCAAAAGGAAGTGTTGATTTGCATTTTCCTAATATTTCAATTTTTTGTGCATCTATTTCAATTTCACCTGTTGGTATTTTGTTGTTTTTGTTTGATCTTTCAACAACTGTTCCATGTATACAAATTACACATTCAGTTACTATATCATTGATTTGTTCTTTAAATTTTTCATCATCTGATATAACAATTTGTGTAATTCCATATTGATCTCTTAAATCTATAAATTTCATTGCTCCTAAATTTCTAATTCTTTGTACCCATCCTGATAGGCGTACTTCTTGTCCAACATTTTTTATGTTTAGTTGTCCGCAATTGTGTGTTCTGTAAATATTATTCATTTTATCATATCCTTCCCTTTTCTTATAAAACAATGTAGTACAATTATATCAAGAATTTTGTAAAATTCAATGTTATTTGGTGATTTTTATAAAAATCTTTGATTGTGATTTGATTTTGGCCGTTCCGAAAATATTACAAAAATGCTTGTTGGACGAAGCAAAAAGAACTCCCTGTAGGAGTTCTTTTTTTATTTGGAATGTTTTCCTTTTGATTTCTTGAATTTATAGTTATCGTCTATCATGTAATCTTCTTGCGTTGGTTTGTCTAAGTAACTGTCTTGTTGTGAGATTTTTTCTTGTATGTCATTAGTTGGTGTTTGATTATTATTTTCAATGTAAGAACCATATAGACCATCGTATGTGTTTTGGTTGTCGTATGTTGGTTTTGAATTTTCATTGTAGTCTGCATATATGTCTTTGCTTATGTATGGATTTTCTGGTTCATTTGTTGATTTATATTCATTATCTATATTAAATTGTGTTGTTGTATCTGTGCTTTGATATGGATTTATTTTTGATTCGTTGCTTGTATTTTCTTGTGGTTGATTTATTTGTTTGTATTGATTGCTTTGTATATCATTTATATTATTATTTTGATTTTCATTTCTTACATTTGTTGCATTTTTTGATGAATATCCGTATAAATCTGAATAATCATCTACTGCGTCGTTGTTTATTTGTTGTTTTTTCTTCTTTTTAGATTTTACTATGATTATTATAATTACAAATATTAGTACTACACCTACTACTATTCCTCCATATATAATCATGTCTTTTTTATTTGTTGTTACTAGTACATCTGAGTCTTTGTTTACTATTATTTGATATACTACTTTTTCTTTTCCATCTTCTGATGTTACTGTTATTGTTATTGCATTTTCACCTTTTATTAAATTCGTATTTCCTGTTATTTCAACTTTTGCGTTTTCATCATTGGCAACTGCTGATATGTCTAAGTTTATAATATTTGGATCTAATACATTAATTTTATATTCATATACATTTGATGAAAATTTTGGACTTAATGTATATCCATTTATTTTTAATGATGATAAACCTAATGTTGTTGCTTCACCTTTTTTTACATTTATTGTGTAGATTCTTGTAGTTCCATCTTGTGCTGTTACTGTTATTTTTACTGCATTATCACCTGCTACTAATGATTCATTCCCTGTAATTTCTACAGTAGCTTTTTCATCATTTGGAGCTGCTTTTATTTCTAATTTTTCTACATCTGCACCTACATCTAATGTATATGATGTTGTTTCTGGATCAAATTCTGGATCTAAACCTTCTGGTGTTACTTCTAATGTTTTTAATGCTTTATCAGATGCCTTTGATGGCTCTTCTGTTGTTAATAGTGATGTTTTTATATATCCAGTTCCTCCATTATAAGAAACTTTAGACCATCCATTATCACTAGTTCCAGTACGAGTAACACTTTCTCCAGCTTTTAATGTACCTATTTTATCACTATCTGCACTATAGCTTTTACGAATATTTATGTCACCTGTCGCATATACTTTATCATTTGCTGATTTAAATGTTGGCTCTGTTGTGTCATTGTTATCTTTGTTATCACTTTTTTTGTCATTATTTTTAGTATTTGTTGAATCATCTTTGCCTTTAGGTGTTGATTTACCAGCTATAGAAATAGAGCCTCCTGAAACATTTTTTAAATTTCCTGAAGAATCTGACATTTTTCCTACCGGTGTAACTGTAACCTTAACACCATTATCTGAGTTGGCTTTTACAGTCATAGAAAATGACCCTTCTAGCCATTCACTTGAACTACTTGATGATGTTCCCCCACTTACACTGATACTTACTTTACCTGTGTATGATGAAGAAATTGTTATATTTGCACTTTCACCATTTGAAATATTTTTCTTTGAACTGCTAACATTTATATCAGCAGCCATAGATTTTACTGTAATAGCAATTAATAGTACTATCATTGATATTATAACTTTTTTTATCACTCGTATCTTATTCATTTTTATCCCTTTCCATATAAATTATTTCATTATTTCTTTTTTTATAAGAACATAGTCTGCTGGATCTATTTCTCCATTTTGGTTATAATCTGCGATTTTTTGTTGATCCGCATTTAAACTTTTTACACCCATTATATGATTTTTAATTAAAACATAATCTGCTGGATCAAGCATATTATTTCCATTTACATCTCCACGCATAAAGTCCTTATTTCCATCATTGTTGTTACCATTATTATCGTTATTATTATCACTTCCACCATCTTTATTTAGATATTGGTTAGCCACATATCCTTCTAGTCCATCACTTGTTACTATTTTGTCCCAAGTATATCCATTAGCTTGTGCTACATTTTCTTGCATTATTGTTACTGTTGTTCCTTTGCTTAAAGATGTAACAACTCCACTTGATGTTGTTGCTTGTGCTCTTATTCTAACTTTTCCGCTGTCGCATTTTATTGTTGCTATTTTGTATGATGGGTTTGGAGTTGGGCTATTTCCTATTTCTGTTAAATATTTATCAGCTATATAACCTTGTGTTCCGTTTGCAAGTTTTACTCTCACCCAATTAAATCCGTTTATATTATTATATGTGCCTTTTTCTATTATAGTAACTGCTTGACCTGATATTAATGTTGTTACTATTTTTGTATTACTTGTTCCTGGTCCATTTCTTAAGTTTACACTTGTATTTGATACTGCTGAAATGTTTGCATTTGTAACATCTGCAATTTGTGTAATGTAATTTCTTGCAATATATCCTTTTACACCTGAAGATAATACAACTTTATCCCAATAATATCCACTTACTTGTGTTGCACCACATTCAATTCTTAATAATACATCTCCTGTATTTACTTTTGTAAGAACTGTTCCTAATAATGAAGGTGCTGTTCTTACTTTTACATCTGTTCCTGTTACTTTAACATTTTGTGTTATTACACTTGAACCATTTGGTGAACCACACTTTTCAGTAGGCATATTTTCAAATACAGGAATTACAAATGTAAAACTATTATTTAACATTCCTAAGCTTGAATATGATTTTTTTACTGATGTGCTTTCACTTGCTGCAGCACTAATATTTCCCATATATTGGTGATAATATAATTTTCCGTCACTATTATCTACATCATATTTTTGTAAATATAAAGTTGATTGACCAACATTTATGTATCCAGATGCAATCCACGCAGCTCCACCTTTTATTGCTGTTTCTGGATCTGTCCAGCCTTTTCTTTTTGCATATCTTAATGCATTAGAAATAACTGCCGCATTTCCGCTTCCTGTTGCATTTATATTATAAAAATTATAGTATCCAATATATCCTCTATATGTACCTTTTCCAGTCGAACTTGCTGTACTATTTGATCCTTGCTCTTGCACAATTCTTGATGCTAAATGATAAGGACTAATATTAGATGCTTGTGCTGCTTCCATAATTACCTGTGCATATGACTTATTTATTGTTGCAGTTGAGCCATCTGTTTTAGTATATGTTATTTGACTACCTCTCATCCAAGGTGCATTGTTTATTATTTTGTTAACTCCTTCTATTGTTTGAGTACTTGAATCATATTTTAAATTTTCAAATTGAAATATGTAATCTTCATTTAACCAATTACGAGGGTCCATATAATATGATACTGCTACTTCTGAAGCACATCTCCATTTTCCTGTATCATAAGCTTTATCTCCACAAGTTGAACAAATCCATGCTCCTGTTTTATCATAATAAACTAAGTTTCTGCCATGAGCTGCACTTGTTTCATTTTTTATTACTTGATTCCAATCTAAACCTGTATACAATATTTTAAATTGCCAATTTGGATACTTTGCTTTTAAATTATCTATTAGTTCTTTATAGCCTGGATAATTGTTTATTTTACTTGAATACCCTTCCGTACTTTGAGCTGCATAAGATTCTTTTATTTGTAAAAAAGTACTTATGCATATATATGTAATAAAAACCATTAACACTACTATACTTATCAGCTTTGTTTTTCTCGACAAAATGTTACCTTTTAACATTTTATTCCCTCCTCTTTTGCATTTTTTTACAAAGCTAGTATATCATTAAAAATTTATAAAGTAAAGGTCGAAATTGTTAAAATTTTACAAAAAAAAGAAGTTACTTTTTATTATAAAAATAACTTCTAAAATTAACTTATAAACACATATAATTTCTTTATTAAGCCCAAATTGTTATGCACATATATACAATATATGATAGTAAGAAAACTGAACCTTGTAATCTTGTCATTTCATTTTTCTTGCCAATTATTGGAAATAAGCATAACAATGCTGTTGCAACTATTAGTATTAAAAAATCCATATTGTAACTAACAGAATATTCAATTGGTTTTATTATAGCTGAGACTCCTATAATAAAAATCATATTTAGTATACAAGAGCCAATTATATTTCCAATTGCCATATCTACTTTTCCTTTTGTAGTTGCTACTATTGATGTAATTAGCTCTGGCAAGCTTGTTGCTATAGCAATAATCGTAACACTTACCATTTTTTCACTCATTCCAAGTGTACCTGCAATTTTTGATGCATTATCAACTACAAAATCACCACCAAATTTTAAAAATATGATTCCTAAAATAACATATATTATTGATTTTATTAAATATTTTATTGATTGAGTTTTTATATCTACAATAGCTAAATCCTTACTAATTCCATCAACTGTATCATCAAAGTCTTCACCTTTTTTTGCCATTATTATGCTATACACTATAAAAGCTCCGCAAACTAATAACAAAACAACACCTTCTAATCTATTAATTGTATTTGGTTGACCTTTTAGATTATTGTTTGCTAATGCAAATACCAAAATTGTAATTAAAAAAGTAAATGGACTTTCAAAATATCTTGTTTCTTTTTTAAACTTTAAGTTTTTAATTATTGCGCATATTCCTAAAATTAATAACAAATTAGATAAATTACTACCTATTACATTACCAATTGCCATATCAGAATATCCATTTAATGCTGATGTTACACTTATAAATAATTCTGGCATTGAAGTTCCCATTGACACAATTGTTAATCCTATTACAATTTCTGGAATATGGAATCTTTTAGCAATATTGCTTCCACCTTTTACTAAAAAATCTGCACCTTTTATTAGTAAAATGAAACCTATTATTATAAAAATAATTTGTATAATCATTTTTTGTCTCCTTATTATTTTATACTTTTTATGTTATCTATTATGTCTTTTTTAAAGACTTATTAAACAATAAGTCTTTAATTTTATCTTCTATTTGTTTTTACATCTAATGAATCTAATGTGTCTAATGCTTTTCCGGTTCCCAATGCTACACATGATATAGCATCTTGTGCAATCATTACATTAATTCCTGTTTTTTCTTGTAATAATTTATCTAATCCGTCTACTAAACACCCTCCACCTGTCATATAAATTCCTTTATCACTTATATCTGCAGCAAGTTCTGGTGGAGTTCTTTCTAGTACTGAATGAACTGCATCTACAATCATTAATGCTGGTTCAATTAGAGCTTCTAACATTTCACTTGAATATACAGTTACAGTTTTTGGCAAACCATCTATTAAATCTCTTCCTCTTATATCCATTTCTGTATCTTGAATTTTTGGGTACACACAACCAATATTTATTTTTAAGTCTTCGGCAGTTCTTTCACCAATCATAATATTATGTTTCTTTTTTATATATTTTACAATATATTCGTCAAATTTATCTCCAGCTACTTTTAAAGATGTGCTAACAACAGAGCCTCCTAATGAAATTACAGCTATGTCAGTTGTACCTCCACCTATATCCACTACCATATTTCCACAAGGTTTTGAAATATCAATTCCTGCTCCAATTGCTGCTGCTATTGGCTCTTCTATTAAATATACTTTTCTTGCTCCAGCTTGTGTGGCAGCATCAATTACAGCTTTTTTTTCAACTTCTGTAACCTGTGATGGTATACAAATCATTATTCTTGGTGCAAAAACAAATCTTCCACATACACGACTTATAAAATATTTTAACATTCTTTCAGTTACAGTATAATTAGATATTACACCCTCTCTTAAAGGTCTTGTTGCTACAATATTACCTGGTGTTCTACCTAACATTCTTCTTGCTTCTCTTCCAACGGCTAATACATCATTTGTGTTACTATCTACGGCAACTACTGATGGTTCTCTTAATACTATTCCTTTTCCTTTTACATATGCAATTACAGTAGCTGTTCCTAAATCAATTCCTATGTCTTGCCCCCAACCAAACATTTTTCATCTTTCCTTTCAAGTACAATATTACACTTTTATTTCATTTTTGTTACGATTATATTACATATTGTGCAAAATAGCAAATATTTTTTACAAATATTATAAGATTTTGTTACTATTATTTATTTTATCCAATTTTTATATTATAAATACAATAAATTCTTATTAAAAACAATAAGCTCTTTGTAAAAAAAATAATAATGGAAAATCATATTGTAATATTTTCTTTCATATTTATTTTATAATTTTTTGTATATGCTTGAATTGACTTTTACACCTTTTGGCTATATAATGTTGAACCAAAAATATATTTGAAATGGAGATAAAAAAATGAATGAAACATGGCTTTCTCGTACAGAAATGATGCTTGGTGAAGATGCATTAACAAAATTAAAAAAATCTAAAGTTGCTGTTTTCGGTTGTGGTGGTGTTGGTTCGTATACTTTAGATAGTTTAGTTAGAGCTGGTGTACGGAAATATTGTTATAATAGATAAAGCTTTAATAGATGTAACTAATTTAAATAGAAATTTAATGGCTGACACAAAAGTTGTTGGAAAATATAAAGTTGATGTTGCCAAGAAAAAATTATTAAATATAAATCCTGAATTAAATATAAAAATTATAAAAGAATATGTTTCAAAAGATAATTCTTCAAAATTAATTACAGATGATTTTGATTATATTGTTGATACTATTGATTCTATTCATGATAAGCTTAGTTTAATTTCAGAAGCTGTTCACAAAGATATACCTATTATTTCATCAATGGGAACTGGTGATAAATTTGATCCTACATTATTTGAAGTAACTGATATTTCTAAAACAAACTCTTGTCCCTTTGCTCATTTATTAAAGTCAGAATTAAAAAAACTTGGAATTGAACATTTAAAGGTTATTTATTCAAAAGAAAAACCTACTCGTTTTAGGAGTACAGAATCAAGCTACAGAGCTAATGCTTCAAGCATAAGTTTTGTTCCATCTGTTGCTGGTTTAATTATTTCTAGTGAAGTTGTTAAAGATTTAATAAATTAAAATTTTATTTTTTAGATACAATAATTAAATTTATTGTATCTTTTTTTGCATATTTTTTATGTTTTGGTTGAAACTAAAACTGACTTTAAAATTATTTTGCAAATTTTGAAAGGAGCGTGTTTTAAAATATGGATATAGAAAAACATTTATTACTTACAGGAAATTCTAATGTTTCGTGGAAAGATGCTATTGTAAAAACTGTTGCAGAAGCTTCTAAAACTATTGACTATTTATCTTCTGTAAAAATTTTAAATCAATATGCACATATAACTGGCAATAAAATGACTTCATATTTTGTTGATTTAGATATTACATTTTTAATTGATTCTGATAGATCATAATTTTTATAAAATTAGATATTTTACGGTTTATAGGTACAACCCAAAACCTAAATTTATATATATGAGGTGATTTTAATGGAACCAATAAATACAAATCAGCAATATAGTGACTATGTTGATAAAAAAACACCTAACTCTCCTATTTTAAAAAACTGCTTTAATGCTTTTTGGGTTGGTGGTTTAATTTGTACAATTGGACAATTTATATTTGATTATTGCAAATTTAAAGGATTAAGTGAAACCGCATGTTCTACTACAGTTTCTATAATTCTTATTGGTATTTCTGCTATTTTAACTAGTTTAAATATTTTTAATAAAATAGGAAAATTTGCTGGAGCTGGCTCTTTAGTTCCTATTACAGGTTTTGCTAATTCAATTGTCGCACCAGCTATAGAATATAAATCTGAAGGATATGTTATGGGCGTTGGAGCAAAAATGTTTACTGTAGCAGGTCCGGTTCTAGTGTTTGGTATTTCTAGTGCTGTTTTAGTGGGATTAATTTCTAAACTTTTTGTTGGATAAATTTTTAACATCTATTACTTAAAATAAAAAATCTGCACATTTATATGTGCAGATTGTGTAGTGAGATTATTACATTTATTGTTACAATTTTTTGCTATTTGCATTTTACTACATTTATTTTCAAATTTCAACATTTTTTTATAAAAGGAGGATTAATTTTGGAAAAATTAGGAAAACAAACTATAAAATTTAGTAATCCTGTAACAATTTTAGAAACAGCCAGTATTGTTGGCCCTAAGGAGTCTGAAGGTCCTATGGCAAAATATTTTGATAATTGTTTAGCTGATGAGTTTTGGGGCGAAAAGACCTGGGAAAAAGCTGAAAGTAAGATTATTAAAGAAACTGTTAATACAGTAATTTCCAAGTCTAATATTTCTGCACAAGATATTGATTACTGTTTTGCAGGTGATTTATTAAATCAATGTATTTCTTCAAGTTTTGGATTGCGAGAATTAAATATTCCATTTTTTGGAGTATTTGGAGCATGTTCTACTTTTGCTGAAAGTATATGTCTTGGAAGTGTTTTTGTTTCTTCTGGTTCTGCTCAAAATGTACTTTGTGCTACATCTAGTCATTTTTGTAGTGCTGAAAAACAATTTAGATTTCCATTAGAGCTTGGAAACCAAAGACCACCATCTTCTCAGTGGACTGTAACTGGATCTGGTGCTGCTATTTTAAGTGCTAATGGAAATGGACCATATATTACTCATATTACACCTGGGAAGATAACTGATATGGGCATAAAAGATGCAAATAATATGGGTGCAGCAATGGCTCCAGCATTTGTAGATACATTAATTACTCATTTTAAAGATACAGGTAGAAGTCCAAATTATTATGATGCAATTATTAGTGGTGACCTTGGTCATATAGGAAAGGATATTGCAATTGATTTGGCACTTTCAAAAGGGTACAATATAAAAAACAATTATAATGATTGTGGTGTTTTAATGTTTGATAAACAAAATCAAGATACTCACTCTGGTGGTAGTGGCTGTGCTTGTTTAGGAACAATCTTTTCTGGATACTTTTTTAAACAATTAAAAGAAAAGAAAATACAGAAATTGTTAATGATTGCAACTGGTGCTCTTATGAATTCAACTAGTAGTCAACAAGGTGAAAGCATTCCAGGGATTGCACATGCTGTGGCTATTGAGGTTTAATATATCCTTATAATTAAACTGATATATAATTTTTTTAACTAAAGAAGCGCAAGAATTTTCTTCTTGCGCTTTTCAATATTAAATATCAATAAACTATATAATTAATACTTAATCAATCTTTATATATTTACTTAACCAATTTCTTACTTCATTATCATCTTTTAATGTATCAACATTAGGATCTATTACAGCATAAATTTTTCCTTCTTTTACAATTACTATAGATCCTTCGGAATTTTCTAGCTTTTTTAAATCGAGATTTGATCTTCCAATTGCAACATCTCTTCCATCCATATGTTCATATAAATAACCATAACCATTTTGTTTTAAAATCTTTGCTGCACCATCAGCAACAGAATATTCTCTTTCCTCACATTCCTTAGTATATCTTATAATAACAAAAGATTTTTTATTTGCTATTAACTTATTATAAATATTAGCTTGAGTATTTAATGCTTCTTCTAGTTCTTGTTCATACCTATCACGCTCACTCTTCCATCGTTCATTAGCTCGTTTACTTCCATCTGGTAGAACATCATAGTAACCTTCTTTATAGCTTCCATCTGGATTTTCTGTAGAATCCTCAAATTTTTTTGCCATTTTATCACTATCATATAATGCAAATTCGTTAGCTTCATTAGATATATCATTTAAAATTATCTGATTACTTGTATCTTTTTTCTTCACAACAACATCACATGAAACTCTTTTATTACCGTTAACTAATTTTGAAGTTATAACTGCATTACCTTCATGTACTGCCTTTACTAATCCATCATTACCTACAGTTGCAATAGATTCATCACTACTCATCCATTCAATTTCTTTATTTGTTGCATTATTTGGTACAACAATAGTATTTAATTTAAATGATGTACCTTCTTCAATTTCAATTTTTGAAGTACTAATTTTTAATTCTGTAACACTAATATCTGGCTCTTTATATTTATCTGACTTAGTTAAATCTTTAAATTCTATTTTGTGGTATGGAACATTATCAAAATTATATGATACTTCTCCATTTACTTCATTTTTTGTACTAATGCTATGTTTTCCCTTATAATACCAATAGCCTCCTACATTGTAGATTTTATTTTCGTCCCATCCCATTGATACTAAAAAATTTTTTGTCATTCCTGCATAGCCTCCACCACCACACATTAGAAATATAACTTTATCTTTAGGAAAAATTTGCTCTATTATATCCATTGATTCTTTATAATTTGCATAATATGTTCCATTGTCTTCATAAAACAATGTAGTACCTGTATAAGTGTCACCAACCTCACTTGGCAATCCACTAACTGGAATTATGTATGGTAATGGAATTACTTCAAATCCATCAACATAACCTGATAAATATCTATCTCCACCAATTGCTTCAAAATTACCTGGATCCTCTAACATTCTCATATCTCTATATACAGAATCTTCTCTACCTAAATATTCATCAATTGTATCTTCATTTATATTTTTATCAATACCAAGTTCGCCTCTTGCTCCTCCTGTAATTTCTGGCTTAGGTAACTCCTTTACATTATTACTTATTACTTCATTATTATTTGAATTATTTTTTTTATTTATAATATAAAAAGACACTATACCAATTGTAATGCAAATAATAACTACTACTCCAATTATAATACAAGACTTTTTTTTCATTTTTTCCCCTTTCATTATTCTACATTTTTTTACTTGATTTCATAAATTGTTTTAATACATTTTACCAAAATTAAATAATTTATTTAACTACTTATTAAAATCATCAAATTCCAAATCTTCAAACTCTATATTTTCTATATCAATAACTTCATTCTTATCATTCAATGTTATTTTAAAGACATCTGGAGAATTTATTCTTTTGTTGAATACAATTTTGTTATTAAAACTTAGACACAAATTTCTATTTATATTAACACTTTCAAGTTTACACCATTTTAACAAAAAGAATGTGATTGCATTTCCGTGTGAAAATATTGCAATTCTTTTTCCTTTATTGTCTTTTACCACTTCTTCAAATGCTTCACTCATTCTTTGTCTGACTTCTGCTTGACTCTCTCCACCTTCTGTTTTGTAATTTTCATCAAAAAACTGTCTTTCATACCAGTCTGGCACTTTATCAGAATTTGGTTTTCCAGGTCTTCTTTCATCAAATCTTTCATCTATATTTACCTTTAAATTTTGTTTTTCCAATAAATATTTTGCTGTTTGTAATGTTCTAACACAATTACTTGTATATACAACATCTATATTTTGTAGCTCTTTTTCATTGCTTAATATTTCTGCTCTTTTTTCACCTGTCACACTTAAAATTATTTTTTCATACTTAATAAGTTCATTTTGGTTAGTATTATATTTTTCAATTAGATTTTTATTATTGAATCTAACAGAATGTCTAATTAAATAAACTACTGTTTCCATTTTTTATTCATATGATATATTTTTATACCATACTCCCCTTTCTTTATTTTCTTCCAATAATACTATTTGCTGCTACAACCATAATATCATCATCTATATTTCCAGTTTTAAATTTTTCATCAACCTCTATTGTATATACATTGTTTGTTATATCTGCAACAATTCCTGATTTTCCATTATTTAGCTCTACATGATCATCTTCATTTATTTCTACAATCATTGGATTAATTTCATCAGACTCATTTTCCAAATCCATTAAAATATCTAAAATTTCATCATATTTTTCTTCTAGTAAATAAATATTTTCATCAGCACAGTTATCATTCATATATTCCGTAATTTTGTGCTCAATTTGGTAAATTTCCTCACAACTATAATCCCTATCTTCAATTATAATACCAGTTTCTTCACACAGGTTAATCTGATCATCATTTAAATAATCTTGTAAAATCATTTATACATTCCTCCAAATAAAAATTTCTATATTTAGATTAGCACAAATGTTACTTTTAGTCAATTGATTTAGAGCATAAAAAAATGCGCAATACTGCGCATTTTTACTATGTTTTAAATTTATTTTTTTCTAATTTAATTTTTTACTACATCTCCAGATTTTAAATACATATTTGGATCTATTTGCTCTCCGTTTTTTAATATTTCAAAGTGTAAATGTGATTCATCTAAAATTTCAAATGATGCTGTATTTCCAACTGTTCCTATTGTTTGTCCTGATGTTACTTTTTCTCCTTCTTTTACAAATTCAGCTGTCAATAAGTTTGAATATACTGTTGAAAACCCATTTGTATGTTCAATTACAACTGTTAGACCATAGCGTGGATCTGTTTTTATTGCCTTTACAGTTCCATCTGCAGATGCTTTTACTACTGTTGTTTTTTCAGCTTTTATATCTATTCCTGTGTGTGTTATCCATTCACCTAATGTGTTTGAATATACTAATTTATCTTTTGCATATTCTGTTAAAACCTCACCTGTTACTGGATATTTGAATGTTGGATTGACACTTTTTTTATCTTCTGTTTTATCTGTACTTTTTTTATTTTGATTTTCTGTATCATTTGATTTTTTTGATGTTGTATTTTGAGCTGATTTATCACTTGTTGTGTTTTCAGTTTTATTGTTTTTAGTAGTTACATTTTTAGAATCATTTTCTGTATTTTTATTTTCTTCTACTTTTGCAATTTCTTCAAAATCTGTTTGCTCTGCAACATTTACTTCGTTTTCAACAACATTAGTACTTGATGATACTGATGGAAAATCTTCTGCTTTTGCAACTTTGTCATCTTGCTTTTGTGCTATTACTATGCACGCAACTATAACTCCAATTAATAATACAGAAACAGCTACTCCTATTTTATAAAATTTGTTATTATTCACCATAAATTATTTCCTCCTTACTTTTTCTTTAGTTAAAGTATTTCCAAGTTTTATAAATTTATGCAGTTATATATCAACAATTTCTATTCCTGTATAAAAATGGTTTATAATTTCTGTATACGAAGCACCTTGTTTTGCCATTGCATCAGCACCAGTTTGACTCATTCCAACTCCATGTCCATATCCAATTACTGAAAATTTTACCTTATCACCATCAATCTCACATTTAAAATTAGCAGATTTTAAACCAAATAAAGTTCTTACTTCAACACCTGATAAACTTTTATTACCTATTAAAACTGTTTTTGCTCTTCCAGCATCTGTATGCTCAGTAATTTTTATACATTCAGAATTATTCCAATCAATACTAAAATCTGAATATTTTCCCTTCATTTTATTTTCAAAATCTGCTTTTGTTAATTCTACTTCAGAGCTATATTGAGAATATGCATCTTCACCAGCAGTTTCTACAACTTGCAAATATGGATAATTTGTTCCTCCCCAAACATTGACTGGTACTTCGGTTTTTCCTCCGCTATTAGAATGAAAAAAAGCATCAATAGCTTCTCCATTATATTCAATTACCTTTCCCTTTGTAGAATTAACCGCTTCTTCAATTTTAGCCCAATTACTTTCCTTCTCCTCATCACTCCATTTACTCATTCTTTCATCTTTAGAAAGCCATGCTTGACAACAAGCTGATGAAGTACAAATTGATCCATCACCATGCTTTTCAGAATTATGTGTTATTGTGTATATTGTGTATGTTCTTGCAACTACTGCTTGCGCCTTCAAAGCTTCCATTTCATAACTAGCAGGCATTTCAGCACAAACAACACCGATACAAATATTCATCTAATGCCACACTAGTAGTTTCATTCGTTTTTGTATTTATTAAATTAATAGTCCCATATTTTTTATAATCATAAGGCGGATAATACTTTTCTGATCCTATATTTTCAGTGCTCTTTGAGGTTTCCATAGATGAAAACCTTGTTGTTAGTATTACTGGGAACAAAAAAATTAACCCTATTATAATTACTATGTATAAACAAATTTTTTTCATATTACATCCTCTAACCTGTAGAGCACAATTTATGCTTCATACTACTTAATATTTTCTTTTCTAATCTAGACACCTGAACCTGAGTTACACCCAATAACTCTGCTACTTGTGACTGTGTTTTTCCTCTGTAATATCTAAGCATTATTATTTTTTTAGATTTTTCATCTAATCCCTCTATAAGTGTTTTTATAGTTATTTTATTTACAATATCTTTTTCCTGATCAACATTACTTTTTAATTTATCCATAATTGTCAAATCATCAGAATCATTTACTTTTCTGTCAATAGATTCAACTGTATTGTTTGAATCCATTGCAATTACAATATCTTCTTTCGATACTTTTAAAAGCTTTGCCAGCTCTTCTATTTGTATATCTCGTCCCTTTTTAGTTATATATTCATTTTGTATTAGTTTAATTTTATATGATAGCTCTTTTATACTTCGACTAACCTTTACTGGTCCATCATCTCTTATAAATCTTTTTATTTCACCTAATATGTATGGTACTGCATATGTTGATAATTTTACTTCATAATTTGTATCAAATCTTTTTATTGATTTAATAAAACCAATACAACCAATTTGATATAAATCTTCTATTTCATAACCTCTATCCTTAAATCTTGTGACTATACTCCAAATTAAATTTGAGTTCTCAGTAACTAATTTTGTCATAATTTCTTTATTACCAGATTGAGCTTTTAAAATATCTTCAACTTTATTCTCATACATAAGAAAGATTATCTACCTCCAATTTCTGCAAGGTCTAGCTCTTTTTCTTCTTTTTCTTCAGGTCTTTTTATTAATTTTTTCATAGTTATTTTTGTACCTAATCCAACCACAGATTCAATATTTACTTCATCCATAAAACTTTCCATTATTGTAAATCCCATACCAGATCTTTCTAAATTTGATTTAGATGTATATAATGGCTTTCTAGCTAGCTCAATATTTTCAATACCTTTACCTGTATCAGAAATTTCAATTTCTATAGTATTAGCAAAAATTTTTGAAATTATTTTTATAATTCCACTCGAATTTTCATATCCATGAATAATACAATTTGTTACCGCTTCAGATACAGCAGTTTTTATATCTGCAAGCTCTTCTATTGTTGGATCTAATTGAGAAACAAATGCAGCAACAGCTATACGTGCAAATGCTTCATTATTAGATTTGCTCACAAATTCTAATTTCATTTCATTTTCATATAACTCATTCATATAATTTTTATCCTTATAATTTATTTAGGTTTTTATGGCTTTACCTATAAACCATTTATTTTTATTATGATACTTTGCTATCTATTATTGGAATTATTTTTACAACTCCACTCATTTCAAATATTTTTTTTATACTTTGTTTTACATTTTTCATTTGAACTATTCCGACCAAACATATTGACCATTTTATATCTTCCAATTATCATTCCTATTCCTGCACTGTCCATGAAAGACACTTTATTAAAATCAAATATAACTTTTCTAGGCATATATCGCGTAATGTCATCATCAATCAACCTCCTCATTTTTTCTGTACTATGATGGTCTATCTCTTCTGTAATTTCCACCAATAGGGTTTTGTCTTTTTGTAAAAAAACACTATTCATATTATTCCTCCTTGAAATAGATTGATTCATATTATATTCTCTTTTGCTCAATTTTTACAGAGCGAAAACAGGGAAGTTTTGGCGATTTATGAGAAGTTTTCGAGTTTATTCGACAATAGCCAAATTAGCAATTTTGCCAAACAAATTTTTTTATGGTATAATATATTCATAGCGTTTTATATGCTAAATAATTTTTGGAGGATGTTACGTGGAAAAAACACACCCGATAATTGAATTATCACCCTTTTTGTACGATGATGAATGTTCGAATATTCCCCAGGTACTCGACAAGTATGTGGATTTATTAATGTCTATGGATGATTCAATTGCAGCACAATCTGCAACCATGCAGCAGCAGTATAAGCGTATGGTTACAAATACCCGGTTTCTTAACCAGGTTCGAAAACATTTTAACCAAATTTACAAAGCCCTTTCTAACATGGGTTTATTCTTCAAATTGGATGGACGACGTAAGTCTTTATTTTCATTTGAGAATAAGGTGAATTTGGCAATTGAAAACAATAAACCTCTTGACTCAATACGCGATATCTTCGCTTTCCGTATTATTCTTTTTGATACGCCAAAGGAAGATATGATTGATGAGTGCTATTCAGTATTGAAAAAACTGAGTGCATTTCTTGCCAAGAACGGATTTATTGCGTGCGAAGCTACAAAATTTGTAAGCTCACATTCCGCATATATAAAGGATTATATTCAAAATCCCAAGGATAGCGGATACCGTTCATTACACAGCACATTTTTTCATCCAGAAACAGGGAATTATTTCGAGGTTCAAATTAGAACCCTATCCATGCATGCTATTGCAGAAAAGGGTAGTGCTTCTCATAAGAATTACAAAAGTTCCAAATATAACTTTGAAAACGTATATGACGGAGTAGATTTATCGAAAGTTAATTTACGGGGCTTTTGGTTTTGCAAGGAGCAATCGGAAAAAATTCAATTTGTCGATGAAATCGGCCTGATAAACTCTATTAATATTCTTACACGTCAAAAGACATTCTAAGATATTTTTCAGAGCTTATCCTTCAAAAAAGGACAGTCATTATGACTGTCCTTTTTATTAAATATTTTTTAATCTTTCATTTACACTATCAAGCATTTCTTGATATTTAGTAAGTTTTGCTTTTTCCTCATTAATTTTTGCTTCTGGAGCTTTATTTACAAAACCTGGGTTTGATAACATTTTGGTTGCTCTTGCTACTTCTGATTCTAATTTTGTTTTTTCATTTTGCAATCTTTCTTTTTCTGCTTCTAGGTCTACTAAATCTTCAAAAGGCATAAATACTTCAATTCCATCTGTTACAACAGATACTGCGTTTGATGGAATACCATCTTTATTATTTTTTAATTCTATTGATTCTGCAAATCCTAGCTTATTAAGTATAGATTCGCTTTCATTAATTAAATCTTTGTAATTTTCTGTTACAACAATTAATTTAGATTTTCTTGATGGATGTACATTCATATTATTTCTTATATTTCTGATACCAATTATTACATCTTTTAGTTTTTCAATTTCTTGCTCTTCTTTTTGGAATGCATATTTTTCTTCAAATTTTGGCCATTCAGCTGTCATTATTGTTTCATCATCATTATATAATTTTGTGTAAATTTCTTCTGTTATAAATGGCATTACAGGATGTAATAATTTTAATGAGTCTTGTAATACTTTGTTTAATGTAAATTGTGCTGCTTTTCTTGTTGTAGATGTTTTATCATATAAACGAGTTTTGCAAATTTCAATATACCAATCACAAAATTCATTCCAAATGAAGTCATATATTTTTTGTGTTGATACACCAATATCAAAATTATCAATATTATTTGTAACTTCTTTTACTAATGTATTTAATTTAGATAAAATCCATTTATCCTCTTTACATAGGTCTTTTTCATCATATATACCATCATAATCTTCTAAATTCATTAAAACAAATTTTGAAGCATTCCATAATTTATTTGCAAAGTTTGAACTACTTTCCAATTTTTCAGGCATATATCTTATATCATTTCCTGCTGTAATTCCTAAGATTAGTGAAAATCTTAAAGCATCTGTACTATATTCATCTATTACCTCTAATGGATCAATTCCATTTCCAAGGCTCTTAGACATTTTTCTTCCTTGACTATCACGAACTATTCCATGGATAAATACATTATCAAAAGGTTTCTTTCCTGTATATTCTAATCCAGAATAAATCATTCTTGATACCCAAGCTTGAATAATATCATATCCTGTTACTAATGTGTCTGTTGGATAGAATGTTTTAAAATCTTCTGCATCTTCATTTGGCCAACCAAGTGTTGAAAATGGCCATAATGCTGAACTAAACCATGTATCTAGTGTATCTTCGTCTCTTGTAAATTTTGTACAACCACATTTTGGACACTTATCTGGTGTTTTGTCAAGAACTACTATTTCACCACAATCTTCACAATAGTAAACTGGAAGTTGATGACCCCACCAAATTTGACGTGATATACACCAATCTTTTATATTATTCATCCAATTGAAGAATGTTTTTTCATATCTTTTTGGTATAAATTTTACATCATCATTTTTAACAGCTTCTATTGCTGGTTTAGCAAGTTCAGACATTTTTACAAACCATTGATCTGATATACGTGGCTCTATTGTAGAATGACATCTATCACATTTTGCAACATTATGTGTATAGTCTTCGATTTTTATTAATGCTCCAATTTCTTGTAATCGCTCTACAATTTTTGTTCTTGCGTCATATATATTCATTCCTGCAAAATCTGGATGTAAGTCATTCATAACTAAATTTTCATCAAATACTTCTATTACAGGTAAATCATGATCAAGACCTGCTTGATAATCATTCATATCATGTGCTGGTGTAACTTTAACTGCCCCTGTTCCAAATTCCATTTCAACAAATCTATCACCAATTATAGGAATTTCCTTATTCATTATTGGTAAAATACATGTTTTTCCAATTAAATGCTTTAGTCTTTCATCTTTTGGATTTACTGCTACTGCTGTATCTCCAAGCATTGTTTCTGGTCTTGTTGTTGCAACAACTAAATATTCGTCACTATCTTTTACTTGATATTTAATATGCCATAAATGTGTTGCTTCTTCTTTGTATTCAATTTCAGCATCAGATATTGATGTATGACATCCTGTACAGTAGTTTATCATACGTTTACCCTTATAAATATATCCTTTGTCATATAAACGTTTGAATGCAGTATATACTGCCTTTGAAAGACCTTCATCTAATGTAAATCTTGCTCTTGACCAATCACATGAACACCCTAGCATTTTTTGTTGTGATACTATTGTTCCTCCATATAATTTTGTCCAATCCCAAGCTCTATCTAAGAATTTTGCTCTTCCTATATCAGATTTTTTTAATCCTTCTTCTTTCATTTGAGCAACTATTTTTGCTTCTGTTGAAAGAGCTGAGTGGTCTGTTCCTGGAAGCCATAATGTATTATATCCTTGCATTCTTTTATATCTTATAAATAAATCTTGTATTGCTGCATCTAGTGCGTGACCCATATGCAATTTACCTGTTACATTTGGTGGAGGCATTACTATTGAGTATGAAGGTTTTGTTTTATCCATACTTGGTTTAAAATATCCTTTTTCGTCCCATTCTTTATATAATTTTTGTTCAAATTGTTTTGGATCATATTTATCCATTAACTTATGATTTTTTTGCATTAATATCACTCCTTTTGTTTATTTTTATTTATATTTAAATTTTTTATAAAAAATTTTTGGCAAATGTAAAACACAAAAAAACTCATCCTGTATAAGGACGAGTTTTTTCGCGGTACCACCTTAATTAACAAAAACATAATTTTAATTTATGTTTTGTTATCTTTACAGCATGTAACGGTGCTACCGAATATATCTAAATCTTTTTTTTTAAATTTTTTCAATATATTAACTCAAAAGCTACCTTCGATTTTCTTTACTATAAGGAATTTTCAGCAGGTTATTCCTTTTCTCTTTCTAGTTAGTTTAAATCTACTCCTCTTTTTCTTCGTTTTTTTATGTACTTGTATATGTTAACATATTATTTATGTTTATGTCAATAGTAAAAAATATTTTATATATTTTTTATATCTTCACATTACAATTCACACTTTTTATAATTCGTTTTGAAGATATTATGATATAATAGCTCCTACACTAATTTATAAATTGTGTAACATTTCTATGGCAGGATTAAATGTGATAAATACTATTGAAAGTCCTATTAATGATATTATAAGGCCAAATATTTTTAGGGCTTTTGTGCCTTCATTTATGTCTTGAAAACTGAATAATTTTTTTGTTAGTTTTCGTGCATCATATATGCTTATTATACCTATAGTTGTAAATATTAGTCCTAATATTATAAAAACTAATTCCATTTTTTTATATCCTTTTTATTTTATTTTTTAAAATTCTTCATCATAAAATTTTACAGTATATCTACATTCGTATGATTCATTTGGTTTTAGAGTTATTATGTTTGTTTTTTCTGCAAATATTCCTGTGCTTTTTATTGTATCTGATACTCCATGCCATGGCTCTATACAGATGAATGGTGCATTTGGTTTTGACCATACTGCCAAATATGGAAATTCTGAAAAGTCCATTGTTAATATTGGCTTTTCTCTATATTTATTTTTTAGGCTTATTTTTGAAGATGTTAGGCCTTTCATTATTATTGCATCATTTTTAAAAGAGTCTCTTCCTAACATTATTCTTCTTTTATCTGCCATTATGTTTTTTGCGTATTCTGTTCCTGTTAATCCATCAACTAAATATAAGAAGTGAATTTTATCTTCATCTTCTTCAAATTCTAAATAATAATTTCCTTTTCTCATTTGATCTGGATCTATTACAAATGCAGGATGTCCTCCTATGCAAAATGGCATATTTGTTTTGCCTGTATTAATTACTTTGTATATAGTTGTCAATTTATTTGCATCCATTCTGTATGTATTATATAACTCAAAATCGAATGGATATCTTGCTTGAGTTATTCTATTACTTTTTAATACATATGAATGAAAATTGTCTAATTTTGTTACTGGTTCGTATTCTAAATCTCGTGCAAATCCATGTTGAAATATTTCATATGTTTTCCCATTTATTATTGTTTGATTTCTTTTTAATTTTCCTACTATTGGAAACAATACTGGTGAATGTCGTTTCCAAAAGACTTTTCCGTTTTCGTCAACACAGTCTGCGCCTTGGTGAATTCGTTCTGTGCCATTTAATTTAAAACTTATTAGCTCTCCGCCACTTTTCGATGTTACCATTTGTGTTTGCATAATATTGTCTCCTTTATATAATAATTTTCCTATATAATATATTGTTTTTTCTGGCAAAAGTCAAGTGTTTTCAGGCTTTTTTGGAATTTTTTGAATAAAAATTTGCAATCTATATATTTAAAATCAAATCTATTTCGAAAATATTATAATAACTTCTATACTGCTTTACAAACACCAAAAATAGTTACACAGTACTACATTTCTATTCTTCCACTAAATTTTTCATCAACTAATTTTTTTAAACCTTTATTCTGTTCTTGCTCAAGCTTACTATCTGTTTGTTCTATTTGCATTGTTAATACTTGTACTTCTTTTAGTATGTCCATATCCTCAAATAAATTTGCTATTTTAAATTCTGGTAAACCGTGTTGCTTAGTTCCAAAAAATTCTCCTGAACCTCTAAGCTCTAGGTCTTTTTCTGCAATTATAAATCCATCACTTGTTTTTTGCATTATTTCCATTCTCTTTTTTGCAATTTCTGAATTACTATTGTATTTTAATATACAAAATGATTGATATTCTCCTCTTCCTACTCTTCCTCTTAATTGGTGTAATTGTGCAAGTCCAAATCTTTCTGCATTTTCTACAACCATTATACTTGCATTTGGAACATTAACACCAACTTCAATTACTGTTGTTGATATTAAAATGTCAATCTCTCCATTTTTAAATTGTTCCATTATTTCATCTTTTTCTTTTGGTTTCATTTTTCCGTGCATATATTCTACTCTTAAATCACTAAATATTTCATTTTTGTATTTTTCTGAAAGTTCCATTACAGATTTTGCATTTATTTCTTCGTTTTCTTCTACTAATGGACATACTATATATGCTTGTCTTCCTTCTTGCACTTGTTTTCTTACAAAATTATTTACACGTGTTTCCATACCCTTTGTTACAGCATATGTTTCTATTTCTTTCCTATTTGGAGGTAATTCATCTATTATTGAAATATCTAAATCTCCATATAAAATTAATGCTAATGTTCGTGGTATCGGTGTTGCTGTCATAACTAATACATCTGGATTTTGACCTTTTGCTACAATTTTACTTCTTTGTCTTACTCCAAATCTATGTTGCTCATCTGTAACGACTAATCCTAAATTTTTGAAAATTACGTTTTCCTCTAATATTGCATGAGTTCCTATTAAAATATCAATTTCTCCATTTTGTAATCTTTCTAGTATCTCTTCTTTTTTCTTTTTGGTTACACTACTTATTAATAATTCACATCTTATTCCATATTTTTTTAACATATTTGAAAAGCTTTCTAAATGCTGTGTAGCAAGAATTGATGTTGGAGCCATTATTGCAACTTGATATCCAGATTTTACTGCTTTATATGCAGCTATTATTGATACTACAGTCTTTCCAGAGCCAACATCTCCTTGTAATAATCTATTCATTGATTTTTGACTTTCCATATCATTATCAATTTCTTCTAAAACTTTTAATTGGGCCTTTGTTAATTTAAATGGTAATTCATTTATTACATCAGACATTTTAATATTTTTACTATACTCAATTCCCTTTTGCTCTTTTTTCCAATTACTTTTTAAATTTAATAAAGCAAGTTGCATTATTAAAAGCTCTTCAAATACTAATCTTCTACGTGCAAGTTTAAAGTCTTCAAAGGTATGCGGTTTGTGAATATTTTGAATTGATGTATTTAAATCTAACAAATTATATTGTTTTAATATGTATTCTGGCATGTTGTCTTCTAGTTCATTATCTATTTGTGATAATGCATTTTCTATTATATTTCTTAAAGTATTTTGAGGAAGACTAAATGTTGTTGGATAAATTGGTACTATTTTTCCTGTATGTTTATTTGTATTTTTTGAATCAAATACAGGTGAATTCATTTCTACTCTTGATGCCTTTTTATGTACTTTTCCAAAAAAACTGTATTTTTCACCATATATAAATTGCTTTTTTAAATATGGTTGATTAAACCATGTTATGTTACATACTCCTGTATCATCTCTTACAGTTAATTTGTACATTGTCATATTTTTTCTTATTTTTAGCTCTACTATTCTTGATACTACAATTGCCTCAATTAGCATATCTTCTCCATCTATAGCATCTATTATTTTTTTGGGCTTGCTTCTATCTTCGTAATCTCTTGGGTAATATGTTATAAGATCTTTCAATGTAAAAATTCCTAATTTATTTAAAGATTCTACTCTATTAGGGCCGACCCCCTTTATGTATTTTACATTATTATCTAAATCTATCATTTTATTTTTCCTTATGTGAAATATTTGGGTTTTTAGTTGGATTTTCCCATAAACCAATTTGTATATTAAAAATTGCTGTTTTTAAAATATTGCAATACCTTTTCTTTGCTTTATAAGTATTATTTTTCTGTTAGAATGTATTATTACATATTTTTTGTAAAAAGTAAACATTTGTGCGCTATTATTTTTTATATTTTTATTGACTTTTTATGTTTACTTTGATAAAATACTTATACATTCGTAAAAAAAACATTTTCAAGTACTACAATGTATACAAAAGGAGGGTGTATATGTATACGCTTTACGAAGTTTCTAACTCAACAGTTGGTGCAACTTTGTACTATCGAAATTGCAATCAAACCAAGCAAATTGTGACAATCTCGTCAAGGACACTAACCGAATTACGGTTGAGATTTTCACACTTTGAGTTAGCCATTCTTGGACTAATTATCTTTCGAGATAAATTTTCCAAGAAAATGGTTGATAATCAGTTTGATAAAAAAGTCATTAATTATTTATCTGAACAGCCTTTAACTAAAGGTTTTTTGGAATATTTGGCTTTTTGCGATAAAAATGAGTTGAAACAATTACTTTGCTCTACTAGCAATGATAATTAAGCCCATAAAAAGGTACTGTACGATACTATATTAAGTAACGTACAGTGCCTTTATTTTTAGTCATCTTCATCATTATCTTCATCAAATTCAATTGATTTTATTTTTTCTTCGAAATTTTTTACTTTATTGTTTTCATTTTTGCCATTTGATTTTACATTTTTTTTATTTTCAGGTTTCTCAATTTCTTTATTTATCTGTTTTTTGATAATTTTTTCTTTTATTTTTTTATTACTACTATTTTTTCCATATGCTTCATTATATGAATCATCATTTTCATTATATGCATCATTTTTATTATTGCTTTCGCTATTTTTACTATAATTGTCTTCATCATTTTCATCATTAAAATCTTCATTTTCAAAATCTTCTTCATCGTCCCAATCTAAATCATCGTCATAATCTTCATATTCTTCTTCTTTTATTTCATTATCCAATTTTTTATTAAAAAGTTGATTAATTTTTTCTATAGCATCTGGAACATATTCTACTAGTTTGTCTAATACTGATGAATGTGTTGCTTCTAATAATTTTACTGAATCATTTTGGACTATTAAAAATGCTACTGGGGTTATATTAACACCTGCACCACTACCTCCTCCAAATGGTAATCTGTAGTTTATATTTTCTTCTTTTTCTTTTCTGTTGTATGAATTTACTGTTTCATCATTAAATTCACAGCCACCTGCTGCGAATCCAAATCCAACTTTTGAAATTGGTATTATTACAGTATTATTTAGTGCTTGTATTGGATCTCCTATTATTGTATTTACATCTATCATTTCTTTTATACTGTTCATCGCAGTTACCATAAGACCATCTATTGGATGTTTCATTTCCATCTACATCACATCTCCATTTCTTAAGATTTTTATACAATATACTGATAATATGCACCAAATTGGTTGTTATTATACAGTCTAATTTAATATTTAAAATCTTTTGATTTACATATAATGGATTAATCATGTATTTAAAATTTTTTAAATTAATCTTTACATTTGTAAATTTTATAAAAAATGCTATTATGTTTGATAATATGAATACTGTATATGATGTTAAAATACAGTCTGTTGTTGATATATCTATTTTAAAATCTAACTTTTTTAAATTTAATTTAACATCTTTTAAAACAAAATATATTTCTTTAATAAACTTTGTTTTATTTTTTGATAAATTTTTAAATTTTTTTCGAATTCTTTTATTTTTTATATATTTTTTTCTTTTTTTAGTTAAATCTATCTTTGTAATCAATATTGATTTTAATACATATATTTTTAAATAAGATTTAAAACCCATATCTTTTATAGATACACATAGTCTTAATTCTGTTGTTGCTATAAGTACAATTATGATTACAAGAATAAAAAATACTAGTAACATATATGATTTTCTCCTTATATATTACTAGTTATTTTTTCCAATTTTCTTTATTTAATTCATTTTATATTTAATTTTCTTATTAACATTGTCATTACTTTAATTCATTAATTTTAAATTTATTATAAAAACTAAAACTTGTTGATATTTTCACAATATCAAAAATTTAAGTATTTCTTTTATGTTTTTCTACTAAAATATCCCCAAATAAGTTTTGTTGTGATGTTTGAACTTTGCTTCTTCTTGACATTTCTAGTAGTCCTGTAAATGCTGTTACTACTTCTACTTTGTTGCATTGTTTTTGTGAAAATAAATTATTGAATACAAATTTGTCGTGTTTTATTAGCGCTCTGTACATTTCTTTTACTTTACTTCCTACTGTGTATGTATCTGTTATTGCTATTTTTTTGATATTTTTTGCATTTTGATTTAATCTTTTTTTATTTTTTTCTATTACCTTGGTGTAGGCTTTTACTATTACTGAATAATTTGAATCTAACTCAAGCTCTTTTTTTGGAAATTTTATCTTTTCTGGCTCTTTATAAAATCTTTTTGAGTTTTCTGCATAAAATTCTTTTAATTCTTCAGATACTTCTTTATATTTTTTGTATTCAATTATTCTTCTTAAAAGCTCTTCTTCTGTTAGCTCTTTTTCCTCTTCTTCTACATTTTCTAATACTGGTAATAATGTTTTGGATTTTAAATATAATAGTGTTGATGCCATTATAACAAATTCACTTGCTATTTCTAAATCTAGCTCTTCCATGGCATTTAAGTATTGTATATATTGATCTGTGATATTGCTTATATCAATATCACAGATGTTCATTTTATTTTTATCTATCAAATGACATAATAGGTCTAATGGACCTTCAAAGTCGTTTGTTTTTACTGAATATATTTGTGATTCATAGTTTAATATATTTTTCATTGGTTTCTCCCTTCTAATGCTTCTTTTACATTATCATATTCGAAACCTTTTTTCAATAACATTTGCGTTATTTCTTCATTAGAGCTATCACTTTTTTTATTTATTATGTTATTTATTGACTTTTTTTCATATTCATTTAAATCTTCTTCATTTTTATAAAAATATTCTTCAATTAAGTTGTTGTTTATACCTTTTGATAATAATTTATATTTAATTTGTTTTAATGATAAATTTTTTAATGCTATAAATTCATTTACTGCTCTTTCTATATATTGGTTATCACTTATATAATTATTTTGTTTTAGCTCTTCTATTATTTCATCTAACATTTCATATTCAATATCTTTTTCAAATTTTCTTCTTATTTCGCTTTCTGTTCTTTTTTTATATAAGACATATTTTAATACTTTTGTTTTATTTTTATCATATTCTTTTATTTTTTCGTAATCAAACATTTATATTATTCACCACTACTTTTATTCATCATCAGATTTAGGCTCTTCATCTGCTAAGCTCTTTTCAAATGCAGTTTGGTAATTTGCTCTAACTTTTTCTTCTATTTCTTTCATCATTTCTGGGTTTTCTTCAAGATATTTTTTTACATTTTCTCTACCTTGTCCAATTCTTGTTCCATCATAACTAAACCAAGATCCACTTTTTTCTACTATATCTAAGTTAACAGCTAAATCTAAAATATTTCCTGATTTTGATATTCCTTTTCCATATACAATGTCAAATTCAGCTTCTCTGAAAGGTGGAGCCATTTTATTTTTTACAACTTTTACTCTGGCTCTATTTCCTACTATTTCACCATCTTGTTTAATATTTTCTATTTTTCTTATATCTAATCTTACTGATGAATAATATTTTAGAGCTCTACCACCTGTAGTTGTTTCTGGATTACCAAACATTATACCAACTTTTTCTCTTAATTGGTTAATGAAAACTATTACTGTTTTTGATTTATTTATAGCTCCAGCTAATTTACGTAATGCTTGAGACATTAAACGTGCTTGTAAACCTATATGTGAATCTCCCATATCACCGTCAATTTCAGCTTTTGGTACTAATGCTGCAACTGAATCGACAACAATTATGTCTAATGCTCCACTTCTTACTAAAGCTTCTGCAATTTCTAATGCTTGTTCTCCTGTATCTGGTTGTGATACTATTAAATTATCTATATCTACACCTAGATGTTTAGCATATACTGGATCTAATGCGTGTTCTGCATCTATAAATGCTGCTTCTCCTCCTAATTTTTGAGCTTCTGCAATCATGTGTAATGTTAATGTTGTTTTACCTGATGATTCTGGACCATAAACTTCTATTATTCTTCCTCTTGGAATTCCACCTATTCCTAGGGCAACATCTAGGCTTAGTGAACCTGTTGGAATTGCTTCTACATTCATTGCAGTAAATTCTCCTAGTTTCATTACAGATCCTTTTCCAAATTGTTTTTCTATTTGACTTAATGCTGCTTCTAGAGCTTTCTTTTTTTCTGGGTTTTCTGTATTCATAACTTTCCTCCTTATAAACATTTGTTTGTATTATTATATCTTATTTTTTTCTTTTGTCAAGCTTTTTTTTATAATTGTATCATATATTAAATCCTTCTATTTTTCAATATATTTGATGTCTTTTATAAATAATTAGAGCAAACAAAAAGGACATAGTAATAAAACTATTACCATGCCCCCTATTATAAAAAATTATTTTCTTGATTCTACTATTAATTTTATACCTGTTCTTTCTTCACCTTCTACTTGTACTTCGGCAAATGCAGGTACACATACTAAGTCAACTCCTGATGGAGCTACAAATCCTCTTGCTATTGCTACTGCTTTTACAGCTTGGTTTAGTGCTCCTGCTCCTATTGCTTGCATTTCTGCATAATTGTTTTCCTTTACTAATCCAGCAATTGCTCCTGCTACTGAATTTGGGTTTGATTTTGATGAGATTTTTAAAACTTCCATTTTTTGGCCTCCTATTATTTTTTATTTTTTGTGTTCTCACTACAGTTATATTTATAATACAAATTTGCCAAAAAGTCTAGTCATTTTATTAAATATGTTTTTGAATCGTATGTCACAAAAACCCCTTTATTTTCTTATTATTCTATTTATCTTCATTACTCGACAATTTTCGTCATTAACTTCGAAAATACAACCATTTAACATACAATTTCCATCTGCTAATTTATATCTTTCTGGAAGTGAGGTTACAAATCTTTTTATTGAAGCACCTCTATCCATTCCAATTACAGAATTATATGGTCCTGTCATTCCTATATCTGTTATATATGCTGTTCCTTTTTCTAATATTTGATCATCTGCTGTTTGTACGTGTGTGTGTGTTCCATATACTGCTGTAACTCTTCCATCCAAATATTGAGCCATTGCAATTTTTTCTGCAGTTGCTTCAGCATGAAATTCTACAAAAATCATATCACATTCTTTGCTTAATTTTTGAACTAATTCATCAGCAACAGTAAATGGATTTTCTGATAATACATTCATATCAGTTCTTCCTATTAAATCTATAACTCCAATTTTTTTGTTGTTACAATTATAAATTCCATATCCTTTTCCAACTACTCCTTTTGAATAATTTGCTGGTCTTAATAGTTTTGGATGATCTATAAAAGAAAAAATATCTTTTTTTCCCCAAGTATGATTTCCCATTGTGATTGCATCAACATTTTGATTTAATATGTCATTAAATATTTTTGTTGTAATTCCCATTCCTCCTGCTGAATTTTCAGCATTTACTATAACAAAATCTATGTTATGCTCTGCTCTTATTTTAGGTAATTCTTCTTTGAATTTTTTTACTCCATTTTCACCTACTATATCTCCTATTGTTAAAATTTTCATATGCATTTTCCTTTCTTTTTTCTCTCTGTCTAATATATTATCATAAAAATTAAATTTTGTATACTTTTTTAATTCTGCCTCATTAATACAGAAAAAACTAAAATGGAAATAATCCATTTTAGTTTTTCTTTTTATCTATCCAATTTTTCCCATCTACAATTCTTGCTGCTAGCATTGATGAGCTTGAGTCTCCTACTACATTTAGCATCGTTGCTGGTGGATCTATTATTGTTGCAATTATTGTTAAAATTGGTAGTGCTGCAATTGGATATCCCATCATTGTAATAATAAGCATTTCTGATATCGTTCCTCCTCCAATTGGTACTGCACTTACTAATAATGTTGCAACTAATGCTACTCCTAATATTTGTAAAACACTTCCTATACTTGAAATATTTGTTCCAAATAAACATACTAAAAACATAATTTTAAATACAGATCCTATTATAGACCCATCTTTATGAAAACTTGTTCCAAATGGTATTAAAGTTTCTGCTATATCATCTGATACACCAATATTTTTAGCGGATTGAATATTTACTGGTATTGAAGCTGCACTTGAACATGTTGCTAAAGATGTTACTGTTGGTGGTATTATATTTTTCCAAAAAGCTCTAACACCTTTTTTTCCTGCAGATATAAATGCATATAATGTATAAATTATAAAATAAAATAAAACTGCAACTATTGTATATATTACAAATGTTTTTACATATCCTATAGCAATTTCTTTTCCAAATGTCCCTACTAATGATGCAAAATAACATCCTAAACCAATTGGTGCATAATACATAATAATTTTTACAATATTCATAATAATTTCATTTGCACTATCCAAAAAATCAACAACTGGCTTTGCTTTTTTTCCACTCATTTGTGCAGCAATTCCAAATATAATTGCAAAAATAATTATTGCTATAATATTATTTCTTGATAATAATCCAGAAAAGTCATTTACTGTTAGTGTATTTACTGTTCTTTGTAAAATGCTTGTTTCATCTTTTGATTCCTCAGAATCACTACTTGTAATTTCTTCTAATGAACTTTTTATTTGCTCTCCATCTTCTGTTGATACAAGTTTAATTGGTAATGTTGAAATTAATCCAATTATTACAGCTACTATTGATGTTATAATAAAAACACTTATGATTCCTACCATTATTTTTCCAAACCTTTTAGGTTGTGCCATTTTTGCTATTGCAGTTGATATATTTAAAAATACTAATGGTACAATTATTATAAACATTAAGTTTAAAAATAAATCACCTAATGGACTAAGCACTGCAGCTTTTTCTTTAAATATAACTCCCACAATTGCCCCAATAATTATTGCAAATAATAGTATTATTGTTGATTTATAATTCTTAAAAAAACTTTTCATGTACATCCCCCCACACATCAATTAATATTTTTAAAATTCATTTTTGTTTCTGTATTAATTGCTTTTGAAATTAAATTGATTTTTTTTATTATATTTTGTAAATTTGAGTTGAATGTTATATTTTCATCTTTTAGCACATACCCATTTTGATTTAAAAATGTAATAATTTTTTCACGCTCTTTTCTTACTCCAATTATTCTTTTATTTATTTTAACAGGTAATCTTGATTTCTGCTTTTCAATTATTTCATTTTTTAGCTCCTTGCTATCTATTGAAAAAACACTATATATATTATCTCTTATTTTGTAAATTTGACTTAATTTTCTTTTATTTCTGCCATTGTAATTTTCTCTTAAAAATATTTCTATTTCAGCCAATATTTCTATTATTTTATACTCTTTTTTAGGCTCTTCTGTTTCATCTATATTGTTTCGTGTTTCATCAATTTCTTTTATTGCAAAAAACATATTTTCTTTTTTCATATCAACAATATCTTCTCGTTCCAAAAAAACATCTAAAGCTTTTGCAATTGCACCTCTATTTTGTATTTTATCAAATTTCTTTTTAAATTTTGCTCTATCTATTTCAGATTTTTCAAGCATAAATTTATCATATATACCTTTTTTTATTGCATTTATTTGCAATTTTTCAATTGTTGTAAAATCCTCTTTTTCTATATTTTTTAATTGTATTTCTGCATTTTTTAATACATCATTTATATTTTTTATTTTATTAATATTAGAATCTAAACTATAACCATCACTTATTATATCGAGACTTTTCAACTCTAATATTATTTGCTCTATGTTTTTTGAAAATTCTTTTTTAGATTCTACTATCTTATCTACCAAATTATAATTAAAACATTTTATTTCGAACTTTTGTATTATATTATCTTGTTGATTTTTGAACTTTAGCAGTTCATCAATTTTATAATTTATATTATTTAGACAGTTCGAAATATTGTTTAATAATACTTTACTTTTTAATTTTTCTTGATCTAAAATTTCTATTTTATTCATATTTTCTCCCTGTATTATTTTTTTCATTTGTTGCTTACTTATCTTTTAAAGAAAAGACACTTTTATACTTATTTTTATTCTTTAGTTTAAATATATTCGCAACAGCTTTACTTTTTCCTGTAATGTCATTATTTATGTCATTCATGCTTCCTGTTCTAAAAAAGTCTCCATATACTATACTTAAATCGACTTTTTCTTGTATTTTGCTTTCAATACCTTTGTCTGTAAATTGCCATCCTACCATTTTTGAAATAAGCTGACTATTATTTGAACCTTCTGCTGTTATATTTGAAAACCAATAATTTGGAATTTCTGTAACCTTTGAATAATATGCAAGCCACATTGCACTATTTACATTTGTAAGATATTTACTAGCAATATTTGCATTACTATATAAAATTACATTCATTCCATTGTTTCTTATTTTATCCATTAGTTCATTTACCAATGTATATCTTGTGTCCCATATTTCATCAGCTCTACCTGTTTCTAAGTGCTTTTCTACATCCAGCGCTATTGGTAACTTATTATATTCATATTTATTATCTGATAAAAATTCGTTTATAAAATTAAATTCTTCAGTTACCTCATCTGAAGTAATTGCCTCATCTAAAAAGTAAAAACCAAATGGTATTTTTAGGTATTCACATGCATCAGCATATTCTTTGTAATTTGGGTCTTTGTATAAATTTCCTGCCTTTCCATAGCCTCGTCCCCCAGCTCTTATATATACATATTTTATGTTGCTGTTTAATATAAAAGCTTTGAATTCGCCTATTGTTTTAAAGTTATTTTGTAGATTGAATTTTGATACATCTAACATTAATGATTTTTTCATTGTGTCTTCTTTATATGATTTTATATTTTCTGCTTTGACATATCCTACCTTTTTGCCACTTTTTACTTTATACCATTTTGTGTTCTTTTTATCTGTTTGCGTTTCTAATATATATACATCAGTTCCGATTTCGAGGTTTGTTGCTTTTTTGCTTTCTTTTGCATGTTTGTATAATTTAGAATCTGAATTAATGGTGATTGCGTTAGTTGCAGTTTTCATTTGTTTTGATATTATTGATTTATTTATGCATATTGTGGTTATGACTGTGATTGCTATTATGCCTAGTATTATGGCTAATAGTATTATTATCTTTTTTATGTTAATTTGTTTTTCCATGTATTCCTCCATTTACTAATAATATTTTAACTTTAGTATTATAAAAAATCAACACTTTGATTCAATCTTTGTGAAAAAATTGATAATAAAAAATTAGGACAGTGTAAAAATTTAAATTAATTTTTACATCGTCCTAATTTCTTCATTTCTAAAATTATATTCTTTTTACGGTTTATTCCATATCACGTGGTCTCATTAATGGGTATAAAACTACATCTCTGATATTGTCGCTGTTTGTTAGGAATTGTAGGAATCTGTCTACTCCTAGTCCCCATCCTGAAATTGGTGGCATTCCGTATTCCATTGCTTTGATGTATTCGTTGTCTATTGACATTGCTTCTTCGTCTCCATTTGCTTTTAGTCTGCTTTGTTCTATTAGTCTTGCTTCTTGCTCTCTTGCATCTACTAGCTCTGAGTATCCGTTTATGATTTCTTGTCCATTTACAACTAGTTGGAATCTGTCTGTTAAGTTTTGGTTATCATCATTTGCTCTTGCTAGTGGTGATAGGTCTATTGGGTGTTTTGTTAAGTATGTTGGTTTTATAAGTTTTGGTCTACTTACTTTTTTGTATAGAGCATCTATTAGATTTCCTCTTCCTAGGTTTTCAATGTTTTCTTCATCTAGGTCTATTCCTTTTGCTCTTATTTCTGCTAGTAGAGATTCTGCTGTTTCGAATTTGTCGATATCTATTCCACTGTCTCTTAATACTAAGTCTCTGAATGAAACTATTTCCCATTCTCCTCCAAAATCTATGTCTTTATCACCTATTCTTACTATTAGGTTTCCATCGAATAATTTGTTGAATATATATATAACCATTTCTTTTAAGAATTTCATATTGTCTTCATAGTTCCAATATGCACTGTATCCTTCTACCATTGTGAAATCTTGAAGATGGTTTTTGTCAATTCCTTCATTTCTGAAATCTCTTGCTACTTCGTAAACATTATTGAATCCACCTATTATTAATTTTTTTAATGTTAGCTCTGGTGATATTCTTAAAAATACATCCATATCATATGCGTTATGATGAGCTATAAATGGTCTTGCAGTTGCTCCTGATGCTGTGTTTTGAAGTGCTGGTGTGTCAACTTCTATAAATCCGTTGTTATCTAAATATTCTCTCATTAATTTTATGAATTTTGATCTTAATAAAAATCTCTTTTTTGTTTCTTCGTTTGTTATTAAATCTAGATGTCTTTCTCTATATATTATTTCTTGGTCTGCTAGTCCGTGGAATTTTTCTGGTAGTGGTCTATATGCTTTTCCTAGGAATGTATATTCATATACTTGAATACTTTTTTCTCCTGCTTGTGTTGTAAAAATTTCACCTTTTACACCTATGAAATCTCCTATATCTGTTATTTCGTGCATTCTTTTGTATTCATCTTCTCCTAGGTCATCTCTTTTTATTACTAATTGGATTTTTCCAGTTATATCTCCTATATGAATAAATGAAATTTTTCCCATTTTTCTTTTTGATAATATTCTTCCAGCTATTGAGATATCTTTTGTTCCATCTTCTAGTGCTCTTGCTCCTTCTATGTCTGTTGTTCTTTCATATCTTTCTGGACGATTTTTTATTCCGTATTCTTTTATTTTTTCTTCTTTTTCAAATCTTACTTGCATTAATTCTGATTCATTTGCCATAATAGCATCCTCCTTAAATTTTAATATTATTTTTTATTTCGTAATATTAAATCCGTTTGCCGTTTAATCACCATATTCATTTCCTCCATAGTTTAAATTTATACCATATTTTTTGGATTTTTTCAAGATAATAGTTAGATTTTTCTCAAAAGCATATCGGAAAAACAAAAAAGTCCCCAAATGAGAGGGACTTTTTTGCAACCTTTTTTCTGTATATGACAGGAGGTTAATCATCAAAATCTTCACAAAATAATGTAAAACCCATTTGTCGAACCTTTTCTATTACTTCAGCCGCACATGTTGCATTAATGTTTCTGATTTTTAGTAAATCACCATATTTATTAATTCTACGCACAATGTCCTCACAAGTATTAAAACCTGCCTTTTTTAAGCAATTATACGACGTTCCGCAAAAACTCATACATTCAATTGGATTCTCATCAGAATCACACATAGAGAACCCTACAAAAATTTCTTGAATTTCTTCATTAGCATTAAAGTTTGTTATGTAACACATGTAGTAACGTTCCTTAAAGCTTTTAACAAGTCTTTTTAAAAGAACAGAAATTTTAGTTGACGGTAGGTTAGCTTTTTTGGGAATCTGTGAATTCTCTTTGTAAAATTCTACATTTTCGATTTCAAAAGAGCTGTCCATGAAGTTAATATTTTTGATTTTAACTCCAATATATTTTGCGGTACTTGCATCTGCTTGAGTCAACTTTTCTTTCAGTTTGCTTTCAAACTGATTTTCAATGGAGTCGGCCATTTTTACGACATCTACATCGTCTATGGCCTGTTTAACTACGTCATACAACCTTGGGTTCATAAATAATACCTCCTGTATATTCGGTTGTCAATGTGGTCACACTGAAAGTGTGTTTCGTGGGCGAATCCCCACTCATATTTTATATTATAACATGATTTTATGTAAGTTGCAATTTTCAAAGAATTACCTATAAAAAATTTTTATTTAATTAAATATGCAGCATAAAGTGGTACTGACTTTATTCTGTTTTCAAATCCAAAATTCTTTCCTGATACTCGGATTGAATATTTTGGATTGTATTTTTTTACATAAGCATTTAAACTTTTTGATTGCGTATTATCACTTGCTTTTACTTCGATTGGTATAATACCATCCTCATTATATATAATAAAATCAATTTCTGAATTACTTGCTGTTGCCCAATAATATAATGCAACATTATTAAATATCATTTGATTTGCTACATAATTTTCGGCAATATCGCCTTTGTATATAAATGGTTTATCTAAATATATTTCATTTGTGTTTATTTTTAACATTGTATTAAGTATGCCAATATCTCCCATATATATTTTGAATACATCTTCATTTTTAAATGCCTCTGGTGGTATATTTATGCTATATTAGAGCTTTTTTCATCCCTCTATTTTTCCAATCAATTAAATCATTATATATTTTTCTTTTCATTTACCCGCCTCCTTACTTATTGTAGTATAAATTAAAAGTTCTGTTAACGGGATTTCACATTTTTCAAGGCACTTTTCGTGTTGCTTTTCACATTTTTCGAGGCACTTTTAATATTGATTTTCACATTTTGCATATTTTTGACATTTTTTTAAGAACAGTAATTTCCCCTTAATCACAGTTATTGTTACAATTCATATTCATTATATAATATATAAATCACAAATTCTTAAATCGGATTTACATGTATCACTGTCAAATATATCTCATCTATTTCTCTATCAATCTCTTTTTCCAAGTTATTTGCAATCTCATGACTTTGGTATGTTGTTAAATTTCCATCTACATATATTGTAAATGAAATTTGATATTTATATCCAACAGGAGTTGAATTAAAATGTTGAATTTTCTTTACTTCCGGATGTCTATCTATTATTGCTAATACCTTATCTTTATCTTCTTTGTTTATGGATTTGTCCATTAAAACATTATAGCTTTCTATAAATATTTTAATTCCAGTATAGCAAATCCATAATGAAATACCTATACCTACAAATCCATCAAACCATAAAATATGTTTTAAACTTAATAATGCAGCTATTAGGTTAAAAGTTGTAACAACACAATCATTTTTGTGGTCATTGGCATTTGCTTCAATTAGCAAATTATTATGTTTTTTAGATAATGAATGCGTATATATGTATAATCCCAATTTTGTTGCAATTGTCACAATACATACAACAATTAACATCCACGAAAATATATATCCTTCTGGATTTTTTAATGACTGAATTGAATCTAATAACAACTTTATTGCTACAAAAATCATTGACAAGCTTATTAGTAATGAAAAAATATATTCAGCTTTTCCGTGTCCTAAATTATGTGATTCATCACTAGGTTTGCTTGCAATTTTATTTCCAATAAATGTCATAGATGATGAAAAAATATCTCCTGCACTATTAACACTATCAGCAATCATTGCTTGACTATTTGTCATAAATCCTATTATCCCTTTTATTATAAGCAAAAAAACATTACCAATGATACCTAATATACTTGCTTTTTTAGTCGATTTATACCTATCCATTATTTTTATCTCCCCTTTTATTTATATGTTATTTGATTTTTGCTTGTATTAATAATAAAAGGCAAAGGAATATATCCCCCGCCTAAAATTATTTATTTACAAAAACATCGTTTAAAAATTGTTTTATCAATTACATAATTTATATTATGTCTATTTTTACCCATATACCAATCTAAATTTTTAGCTTAAATTGTAAATCACCAAGTTTATCTGTTGTAACATATCCTGGCTGTGCATTTATTACATCTGGGATTCTGTTTACTATCGTTGCACATGTTAGTTCAACTGTTGATGGTCTTGCTACTGTTATTGTTGTATTTGGCTCTCCGTATACAGTCCATTCATTTTTGTCGTAATCTTCTTTTGAATATACTTTTCCTATACATTCAGATTCTATTGTGATACCTTCTTCAGTTTCTGTTGTTACTACTGCACTCATTCCTGTTGCATCTCCAGCTTTTACTGTCATTCCTAATGTGCTTGAATATATGTCTTCTTTATTTGTTGTTGGAACTGTTACTTGTGTTTGTGATTTTATTGTTAATCCTAATTTTTCACATAACCAACCATTTGTATTCCACATATACGATGGTAAATAATCACCGCTTTGTATTATTTTATTTCTTTCTTCATCGCTTATTTTATCTACTATAGCAACTTGCTTATCAAATTCATCTAATGTAAGCCCTGCTCCATGAGCATTTGCTAATGCTATACCATAGTCTTCTACATTGTAGCTTGTGCTTCCTTTTATTTTTGTTATTTTTTGTGTTGAACCTGCTATACTTGTTATTAATTGCCCCCAATATATATCTTGATATCCTGAACCAGTTATTGTACAACCAGTTTGTTTTGCTAATTCATCTATTTTTTTAGTTAAGTTTGGATTTGAGTTCCATGGGAAGAATGCTTCTTCACATGTGCTTATTGCATTTATTCCTAGTTTTGCACATAGCATAAATGGATCTTCTAAGTCTTTAATTAAACTCATTGTTTCTACAACGCAGATATCTGGTTTTACTTCTTTTAGCATTGCTTCTGCATCTTCAAATGATGTTACTTTTACATTTTTATTTTCACATCCTATTATTTCACCTATATCTTTTCCTATTACTGCTGGATTTACATCAATTGCGCCTACAACTTCTCCACCTTTTTCATAAACATACCTCATAGTATATTTAGCCATTTTTCCTGTTCCAAATTGAACAACTTTTACTTTGTTTTCCATACTTTTACCTCCTAATAGAATTATTATGTACTGAAATTTTTTCTTTATGTATAGGTAAATAATACCATAAGGATTTTTGTAATTCAAGGATTAAAAAATTTTTATTGCTTTTAATATTGCTGTTATTACAACTAACAATAACAAGGCTCTACACACAAAAAAATATTATAATAATTTAATTTTTATGATATTTTTTTATTTATTATTCTGAAATTATAAATTGCAATACTTTTTTGCTTTTTATTTTCTTTATTAGATATTTAACAAAATATACTACATAGAATGGACCTATCACTTGTATTAGTATCATCACAAATGAAAAGAATTTTCCTGTTAAATTATATATTATTTCTACTGGTGTGTTTGGAAAATTTTTTGATATGAACATGAAATTTGTTCCTAATTTTTCATTTACTATGTATGATATAAAGCTTATTCCTGTTATAAGTGATGCGTAATATTTTATATCACTTAGTCGTAAGTCTATGTAATTTGTTATATTTACTAATATTCCCAAATATAGCATAGTTCCATGAAATATAAAGCTTTGCAAACTTATAAAATGAAACATTGGGTAGGCTGGTAATGATGTGTTTGGGCAAAATAAAAAGAATAATCCTCCTATTATTGCTCCTGTTGAAATAAATACATCTCCTACTTTTTTTAATACTCCTTTGCCCCATCCACTTAATAATCCTGCATATAAAATTATACTACAATAGTATAGTGGAATATAGTTATTTGGATTTACCCAATTTCCTATCGCAAAATTAAATATTATTTTTATTATTTCTAATATCCATAAAACTATTGTTGATTTTTTTATTATTTCTTTTACTTTTTCTTTACTAATATTTTTTGTATTGTAAAGAGCTATACCTACTATGCTTAAAGACAATACTAATAAAATAAAATGTCCTACGCTAAACAAGCCACATGGCTCATATTCACCTGGTTTTGAAAAAAACATATATACTCTCCTCATATAATATGTTTATAAAATTTATTTAATATAATGTTATAAACATATTCTTTCTTTTTATTTTTTTGTAATATAATATAACATTTTTTTACAAGAAAATCAAAATTTTTACATAATTTTAATTAATATTTTGTCTTGTTATAATTTACTGTTTTAATAAAAGTTATTCCGAAGATATTATATTATAAAACCTTAGTATAAATGTTTGAAACATGAAAATCAATGTGATATAATCACAAAAAACAAAGGAGGATTTTATTATGACACCACATATTAATGCGAAAGAAGAAGATATCGCTAAAATCGTTTTAGCTCCTGGAGATCCACTTAGAGCTAAATATATTGCTGAAAATTTTTTAGAAAATTACAAATTGGTTAATACTGTTAGAAATATTTTGGCATATACTGGAACATATAAAGGAAAAGAAATTACTGTATTTTCAACAGGTATGGGTATGCCTAGTATGGGAATATATTGCTATGAATTGTATAAGTTTTATAATGTTGAAACTATTATAAGAATTGGCTCTTGTGGAGCTTATTCTGCAGATTTAAACATTTTTGATACTATATTAGTTGATGAATCTTACACCGAAGGAAACTTTGCTAAAGCTTTAAACAATAAAGATTGTCACATAATAAAAGCAAGCGAAGATATTAATTCTATTATAAAAGAAACTGCTAATGAAAATAATATAAAAATTGTTGAAGGTAATGTTTTATGCAGTGAATGTTTTGATTATTATATAGAAGATATAAATATATTATTAAATAGATTACCTGCAGAATTTAATATTACAGCAGCAGAAATGGAATCTTTTGCTTTATTCTACACTGCAAAATATTTAAACAAAAAAGCTTCTTGTTTATTAACTGTTGTTGATTCACATTATAAAAAGCAAGAAATTTCTTCAGAAGAAAGAGAAAAATCCTTGAATGATATGATTGTGCTAGCATTAGAAAGCAGTTTAAAAGTTTAATTTTACATTGTTATATTATTTATTGCTAGATTTTCCATATTAATTTATATATAAAAAGAGATTACAATATAAATTATTATATTTGTAATCTCTTTTTCTGTCTTAGTCATGTTTAGTCAATTTCATCACGTATTTCGCCCTGCTCCTTGGGGTCAATTATAACTTCACCTAAAAGTTCTCCATTTTTGTCAAAGAGCCGTGTCACTTCAATTCCGTTTCTAAAAATTGTGTCAAATGATTCCGTTTTTGATGGGTCAAAATCTTTCATGACAACCTCCTAAAAAATTGATAGTTTAAATATAAAATAAGAAAAGTTATTTGTCAACAAAATTCGACAATTTTATAAGAAAGCATGATTGTTTCCTTTTTCTTTTCGTTTATTTTAAAGCTTCACTACATCTGTGGCATATTGTTGGATTTTCTTTGTCTTGTCCTACCGTTACATCGTATTTCCAACATCTTTCGCATTTTTCACCTTCGGCTACTTGTACTTTTATTTCTGATGTACCTTCTACTAAATCTAATCCTGATACTATGAATACATCTTTTAGTAACTCTTTGTTGTCATTTAGGAATTTGTATTCTTCTCCTTCTGCTGATATTATTACTTTTGCGTTTAGTGAATGTCCTATTACTTTTTCTGCTCTTGCTTCTTCTAATTTTTTTGCTACCGCTTCTTTTATTTTTAGTATTTTATTCCATTTTGCTTCTAGCTCTTTGTCTTCGTATTTTTCATTTACTTCTGGGTAATATGAAAGCATTACACTTTCTGTGTTTTCGCCATCTTTATGAGGCATATATTTCCATATTTCTTCTGCTGTGAAGCTTGCCATTGGAGCTATAATTTTTACAAGTGCTTGTAGTATTTCGTACATTGTTGTTTGAGCTGCTCTTCTTTCTGTTGATTCTGGTTTTGCTGTGTATAATCTATCTTTTATTATGTCTAAATAGAAATTACTCATGTCTAATACACAGAATGTATTTATTGCTTGATATGCTTTGTTGAAGTCATATGCATCATATGATTTTGTACATTCGCTTATTAAATTATTTAGTCTTGTTAGAGCCCATTTGTCAATTTCTTGTAAATCTTCATATGCTACTGGTTTGTTTACGTCAAAGTCGTGGATGTTTCCTAATATGTATCTTGCAGTGTTACGTATTTTTCTGTATACTTCTGAAACTTGTTTTAATATTTCCTTCGATAATCTTACATCTGATTGATAATCTGAAGATAGTGCCCAAAGTCTTAGTATATCTGCACCATATTGGTCTATTACTTCTTGTGGATCAATACCATTTCCTAATGATTTATGCATTTGTCTTCCTTGTGCATCAACAGTCCATCCATGTGTTAAAACTTCTTTGTATGGAGCTTCTCCAGTTACTGCTATTGATGTTAATAGTGATGATTGGAACCATCCTCTGTATTGGTCAGCACCTTCTAAGTATAAATCTGCTTTTGGTAATCCTCTTTGAGCAAGACAACTTTGATGTGTTGAACCAGAATCAAACCATACATCCATTATGTCTGATTCTTTTGTAAATTCTTTACATCCACATTTTGGACATTTTGCATCTGCTGGTAATAAATCTTTCACATCCATGTCAAACCAACAATTAGTTCCATGCTCTTTAACAAGATTTATTACTTTTTCCATAGAGCTATCTGTAACATATTCCTTCTCACAATTTTTACAATAGAATATTGGTAGTGGAACTCCCCAAGTTCTTTGACGAGATATACACCAGTCATTACGCTCTTCTATCATTTTAGAAATACGGTCTTCACCCCATGCTGGAACCCATTTAACATTTTTTATAGCTTTTAATGAATCAGCTTTAAATTTATCTATTGAAGCAAACCATTGCTTTGTAGCTCTGAATATTATTGGCTTTTTACATCTCCAACAATGTGGATATGAGTGATTTATTTTCTTTTTAGCAAATAGTAAATCATTTTCATCTAACCATTTTACAATTTCTTTATTAGATTTTGCATAAAACATACCTGCAAATGGTCCAGCTTCTTTTGTTTGATGACCTTTATCATCAACACAAACAATCATTTCAAGTCCATTTTTTAATCCACATAAATAATCTTCTTTACCATATCCAGGAGCTGTATGAACTTCACCAGTACCAGCTTCTAAATCAACATCTACTGTATCTGGACTACCCATAACAACTTTAGATTCTCTATTTAAGAAAGGATGTTTACATTTAACTCCATCAAATTCTTTACCTTCAAATTCTTTTATAACTGTATATTCTTCTACTCCAGCATCTTTTAAAACTGGCTCAATTCTTTCTGTTGCAATAACTAATTTTTCTCCATTAACATCAATTAAGCTATATTTAAAGTCTGGGTTTACTGTTATACCTGTGTTTCCAGGTAATGTCCATGGTGTTGTTGTCCAAATAACAAAATATGTATCTCTTTCATCAAATAATCCATTTCCTTCTATTACTGGGAATTTTACATATACTGTTTCTGAATCAACATCTTTATACTCAATTTCAGCTTCAGCCAATGCTGTTTCACAATCAGTACACCAATAAACTGGTTTTAAACCTTTGTATATATAGCCTTTTTTATACATAGTACCAAAAACTCTTAATTGCTCAGCTTCCATTTCTGGTTGATATGTTATGTATGGATGTTTCCAATCTGCTAAAACACCTAATCTTTTAAATCCATCAGTTTGTAATTTTATATATTCTTTATTAAATCCTTTACATGCATCTCTGAATTCAGAAATTGGAACTTCATCTCTATTTAATCCTAATTTTTCAATAGCCTTTTTTTCAGTTGGCATACCATGTGTATCGAATCCAGGTATGAATGGAGTGTCAAATCCTTTTAAATTTTTGTATCTTACTATTGTGTCTTTTAAAATTTTATTTAAAGCATGTCCTATGTGAAGTCCACCATTTGCATATGGAGGTCCATCATGTAATACGAATGGTGTTTTTCCTTCATTCTTTTTTAACATTTTTTCATACAAATCATTTTCAAAAACTTCATCAAATATTTTTGGTTCATTTTCTGGTAAATTTCCTCTCATAGGAAAATCTGTTTTTGGTAAGTTTAATGTTTTACCATAATCTTTTTTTTCTTCACACATATTTAATCTCTCCTTTATTATAAATTTTTATAGAACAAATTCTTTTGAACATATCATTTTTTATATTTTTGCATTATTTCAATTTTGCATTTAAAATATCAAAAAAAGCCATTTGTCCTACTTTTATTAGGACGAATGACTTAAAATCCGCGGTACCACCTATATTAGCTAGATATTAAATTACTAGCTCTCTTAATTTTCTTTTAACGCAAGATTACGGCTTAATTTACTTTTGTTCGATTAAGCAACATAAAGGTGATAACATACAAATTATTATCTTACTGAAATTTCAGCTTATTTTTCAGCTCTCTGTTAGTTTTAGTTTGAATGTGTTGTCCTTTATTTCGTTTTTGAATATGGTAATATGATAGCACCATTTTTTATTTTTTTCAATACCTCTATAAAATTTTTTCAAGCAATCCTGCCAAATACTATATAAAAAATGACATCTCTTATGCCATTTTTTATTTATTTTATATTGTAAAAATATTTCTAATATTTATTGAGCCATTATCTAAAAACAACCTTATATTATACTTTTACAACATCTGGGTTGCTTGTTTTTAGCTCTATTTTTACATTTTTCCATACACAAATTGCTAACTATTTAATAAAATTTGTTCTTACTATTGTTTCATTTTTTGGTAGTTCAATTCCAGCTTTTTTTCCTGCATTAATACACTTTAAAAGCCATGCCATATTATTTGCAAGTGTTCTCATTGTTTGCATACCTTCTAAGTCTTGTTCTACTTCCTCTGGTTTATTTCCATGTACCATATTCCAATATTGAGATGTTACAATTGGCATATTATTCATTGAAAAATATTTATTTAGCATATCAAATGTTGATGATGCTCCACCTCTTCTGCATGACACAATTCCAGCTGATGGTTTATTTTTAAATAAATTACTTCTTCCATAAAAAACTCTATCCATAAAAGATGTAATCATTCCACTTGCTGAAGCAAAATGTACAGGTGTGCCAAATATAAAACCATCTGCTTCTTCCACTTTGTCTAAAAATTCATTTACTTTGTCATTAATAAAACATTTACCTGTTTTTAGGCATGAACCACATCCTAAACATCCAGAAATTGGTTTATTTCCAAGCCAAAATATTTCAGATTCTATATCTTGATTATTTAATGTATTTTCTATTTCTTTAAGAGCTGTATATGTACATCCTTTTTCGTGTGGACTTCCATTTACTAAAATAACTTTCATATTAAAATCATCCTTTCTATGTAATGCTACAAATTTATTATATTCATTTTTTAGCACTTTATAATTATTTTTAATACAATTAATACCTCTTAAAACTTAAGAGGTATTTTGTATTTTCATTTTGTTGTTTTATCAAAATATCTTTTTAATAATTCTAATCCTGTTATTATAACTCCACCTAATATAAATGTAATAACATTGAATGTTGAAAATGTCATTGCTGGTTGTGGTATATCTAATGTTGTTGCTCCCATAACAATAGAATATAATGAACCTAACATCATTCCTAATATTGTGTATACTGTTTGTGAACGGAATTTTTCTAGACACATTCTTATTAATTTTGTAAATGTTACTATTCCTGCAATCATACCTAATCCAAATATTATTAATACAGGCATTGCTGAAAAATTAAGTGATATAAAAGCTTTTACTTTTTCCATAATTGGTATGTATAAACCAAATATTAATAATAATGTTGATCCAGATATTCCTGGTAATATCATTGCTGATATTGCAATCATTGCAGCTATAAATATATAAATTATTGTACCTGCATTTAATACATTAACATCAATGCTTTTTCCTGCATGTGAGTTAAAAATTGTTATCGCTACTACTAATGCGATTCCTAATAATGTAAATACTAAGTTTTTATATTTTCCTTTTACAACCTCTTTTTCTTCTTTAATTACTACTGGTATAGCAAAAATTATAAATCCTATGAATAAAGAGCTCATTGCATATATTTTGCTATTAAATAAGCTTGATAAGATGCTTGCCGCAAGTAAAAATCCTACTATCCATCCACATCCTATTTTTACTAAAAATCTTAGTGCAGTCTTTTTTTGTTCCATTTTTCCTCTGAATAAATCGTCTAATGAACCTATGAATTTGTCGTAAAATCCTAGTAAGAATGCTATTGTTCCTCCAGATACACCAGGTACGCTGTCTGCTAGTGCCATACAAAATCCGTTAATTAGATTCATTATGATATCTTTTAGTTCCTTCATTTTTTTATTCTCTCCTTTTTGTATTTTTATAATATCCACATTATTCCATAAATGCTTTGTAAAGTCAAATAAAATTTTATATTTTAAATTCCAGTTTCATACATAGAATAATACTTACCTTTTTTGGCTAATAGCTGTTCGTGTGTTCCTTCTTCTATTATATTTCCGTTTTCTATGAATATTATTTTATCTGCATTTTTTATTGTTGATAGTCGGTGTGCTATTATAAATGATGTTGAATCTTTTATTAATTTATTAAAAGCATTACTTATTTTGTTTTCTGTTACTATGTCTATATTGCTTGTTGCTTCATCTAATATTAATATTGGTGGTTTTGTTAACATTACTCTTGCTATGTTTATTAGTTGAATTTCTCCTGGTGATAGCATATTTTGATTTTTTATATATGTGTTGTACCCTTCTGGTAATCTTTCTATAAATTCGTGTGCATATGCCATTTTTGCTGCTTGTTTGATTTCTTCATCTGTTGCGTTTGGTGATCCGTATGATATATTTTCTTTTATTGTTCCTGTAAATAATTTTGTATCTTGAAGTACTATTCCTATATTTTTTCGTAAAAATTCTTTTGATATATTTTGTATATTTACACCATCTATTGTTATTTCGCCACTATTTATTTCATAAAATCTCATTAATAGATTTACAATTGTTGTCTTTCCAGCTCCAGTTTTCCCTACTATTGCAATATTTTGTTTTTGATTGGCTATTAAATTAAATTTTTCTATAAACTTTTTGTTATTGACATATGAAAAATATACATTTTTAAATTCTACTTTGCCTTCTATTTTATCTAATGATATTATTTCAGAATTTTGTGGCTCTTCTTTTTCATTTAAATAATCAAATATTCTTTTTGCAGATGCTATTGCAGTTTGTATTTCTGATATTATTGATGTAATTTCATTAAATGGCCTTGTAAATACATTTGTGTATACTAAAAATGTTGTTAAATTTCCAATCGAAAAATGTGCATCTGCTGTATTTTTTATTATCATGATTCCAGATATTGCAACTACAATATATGCTAAATTAGATACAAATCTTGTACTTGGATTTGTAAGTGATGAATAAAATTGTGATTTTATTCCTACATTTTTTAAACTTTCATTTTTATTTTTAAAATTGTTTTCAAAGGACTGTTCACTATTAAAATTTTTTATTGTCTTAAAGCCAGTTAAAGCCTCTTCTGTATATCCATTTATATCTGATATTTTTTCTGCTCTTTTTGAAAATAACTTTGTGGTATTTCTTCCTACAAATCTTGAAATAATATACATTATTGGAGCAATACAAATTAAAATAACTGTCATTACCTTATTTATTTTTATCATTATAATTATAGAAATTATAACCGTAATAATTCCCATTATTATTTTTGATATAGATTGAATTAATCCATTTGAAACATTTTCTACATCAACAGTAAATCTGTTTAGTGTATCTCCATATGGATTTTTATCTAAATATTTTAATGTTAATCTATTTGTTTTTTCAAATAAATCTGCCCTTATAGCTTTAGATGTTTTTGTGGCAAATTTTATAAGAGCTTTGTTTAATAGTAAATTTGAAATGAATAAAATAACATATATTAACAATAATTTTCTTATTTCTGTAATTAAATTTTCTTTTATGAATGGAATCGTACTATCAATAGTTTTTCCTATATAAATTGGTGCTAATATTGTCATTATACTACTTAGAATTGAAAATATAGTAATGATAATTATTGAATATTTACTATTTTTTATATATTTTCTAAAATTTTTCATAATATTACCTTTCATCTTGTATTCTTGCGTCAAGGGTTGTCAATGGGGACGGTTCTGATTGACAACCTTTTGGTTAAAGGAAGGTTCAGAAAATATGTCAGAGGTTGTCAATCAGAACCGTCCCCATTGACAACCCTTCCCCATTGACACACCTCGCTGATATGATTTTTATTTATCTTTTTTGTAGTTGAAATATTTGCTTATATATTTTTGATTCATTTAGTATTTGATCTGGTGTTCCTATGTTTTCTATGTTTCCGTTGTCTAGGACTATTACTTTGTCACATTTTGATATTGTGGATATTCTTTGTGATGCGATTAGTAGTGTTATTTGGTTTTCGTTGATGTAATTTAATATGTTATTTAGTACATTGGATTCTGTTTTGTAGTCTAATGCGTTTGTTACATCATCTAACATTAATATTTGTGGATTTCCGTGTGAATGCTCTTGCTAGTGATATTCTTTGTTTTTGTCCACCTGATAGATTGTTGGCGTTGTTTTCTAGTTTTGTATTTTCTTTTTCTTTTAGATTTTGTACAAATTCGTAGCTTTCTGAATATTTAAGTGCTTTTTGTATGTCTTTTTTAGGTATGTTTTTTCCCATTTTTATGTTTTCTTCTATTGTTGTGTTGTAGAAGTTTGGTTTTTGCTCTATTAATTTTACTATTGATTTTATTTGTTCATTTGTGTATTCATTTATATTTGTTCCCAGTATGTTTAACTCTCCTTGGCTTATTTTGTAGCTTCTATTTATTAGTTGTAATATTGTTGATTTTCCTGACCCAGTTAGTCCTATTATTCCTATTTTTTCACCTTTTTTTATTTGTAGATTTATATTTTTTAAGAATGTTTTGTTTTTATCATATTCAAAATTTACATTTTTAAATTCAATTGCGATATCTGTATTTTTTATTTTAATATTTTTTTCATAGCTATCTTTTTCTGGTGTTTCTTGTAATATTTCTTTTATTCTTTTATATGATATAAAACTTTTTGTATATATTGTTATTAAATTTGACAATACAATTACTGCTAATATCATTTGTGATATATAGTTTATTATTGCTATTAAATTTCCTTGTGACATGTAATTGTTGCTTATTTTTATTCCTCCAATATATAAGATTAGTGCTATTGTAAAATCAAGTATTACAACAGATACTGGATTTAATAGGTTCGAAAATATATTGGCCTTTTGTGATAATTTATAATTTTCATTATTTGATTTTTGAAATTTTTGCTCTTCTAATTTTTCTGTTCCAAAACTTTTTACAAGTCTTATATTTAATAAATTTTCTTTTACTTTTAATGCAATTTCATCTAATTTTGTATTCGCTTTTTGTTGATATTTTGAAGCTTTTTTTATTATTACATATATACAAACTGCAAGAATTACTGTTGATACAAAAAGTATTTTCGAAATTGTACTATCAAGTACATAAACCATTATTAAAGACCCTATAAATATAAATGGAACTCTTATTACTAATCTTATAAACATTGCTACTGCTACTTCTAAGTTTAAAATATCGTTTGTTATTCTATTTACAATTGCTGATGTTCCATATTTTTCTATTTGTTTATTGGATAATTTTAAAACATGTGAAAATAATTTATTTCTTAGCTCTGTTCCAAATCCTTGAGATGTTTTTGCTGCAATGTATTGTGCAATTACTGCACATGCTAGTCCAATTATTATTAATACAAGCATTATTCCTGTGTATTTTATAATTGTGTTTGTGTTGGTATTTGACAAATTATTTATTATTTGTGCTATTATAAATGGTAAAAATACTTCTATTATTGCTTCTATTAACTTAAATATTGGCCCTATTATAAAATCTTTTTTATATTTTGATAAAAATTTTAACATAAGTTTTTCCTTACTTATTAGTTATTTAGATTTTATGGATAACATCTATAAACCATTTTGTTAATAATTATAATATTATGTTTTATGATCTTCAATATAAAAATATATTATTCAATAATATAAAAAAACAATATAAAACGTATTATGGTAATTTTTTCAAAATACGTCTATATTGTCTTTTTTCTTTAAATTTAGTAAATATTTTTATATATCATAAAAATATGTTGCCTCTAAGTCCGCTTCGTGCATCATTAGTGCTAGTGGATATTTTTTGTATGCTGCTCCTATTGTATTATATAATTCTTTTGGCTCTGTGTAACCCATATGCCAACGAATACTATATTTTTCTTCTGGGGTTAGTTTTATGTATTCAGATATCATCATTACTGATTTCTCTCCGTGCCCATATGGTATTGTGTCATCTATTGTGTAATATGGAACTTTTTCCCATTCACCTAGTGCGTTTTTTGCATTTCTGTAATCTACTTTGTAGAAGTTTAATTTACATATATCATGTAATAAGCTGACTATTTTTATTGTGTCATCTGGGATTTCTAGTTTTAAAACGTTGTTTTTAGCTTTGTAGTCTAAAATTTCGTATACTTTTAAACTGTGCTCTAATAATCCACCTTCAAATGACCCGTGAAATCTTGTGCTTGCTGGTGCTGTGAAGAAGTCTGTTTTTTCTAAGAATGATATTAAATCTTCTATTCCAAGTCTGTTTGTACTTTTTAATAATTCAATAAATTTTTCTTTCATTTTGTATCTCTCCTTAAATTTTTAGTTATTACATTTTTTCTGGTATATTTATTGCAAGTGTATCTAATAACAATTTATTTACTTGATATACTAGGTTTGTTAAGAATAACCAAGTTTGTTTTTTGTTTTCATCTTGCTCTGTTAGTATTCTGTTCTCTACATAGAATTTATTAAATAAACTGTCTAATTCATATATGTATTCTGTAATTTCACTTAGTGTTTTATTTCTGTATGCTGTATCTATTCTTATTGGCATTTCTAATACTTTTGTTATTAGCTCTTTTTCTGTTTGAGAATATATGTTATACATTTTATATTCTGATACATTTGATTTTGCTAGCAATGATTTCATACGAACTGCTGAATATAAAATGTATGGTCCAGTTTTCCCCTCTAAGCTACAGAATTTTGATATATCAAATATATAATCTTTTTCTACATTTGGTAATAAATCTGCATATTTTAAAGCTGCCACTGCAACTGTATCTGATATGTTTTTCTTTTCATTTTCATTCATTTCTGAATCTTTTACATATTTAGCTGTTTCTTCTTTTATTTCGCCTAATAAAGATTCTAATTTCATTACTCCACCATCTCTAGTTTTAAATGGTTTTCCATCTTTTCCATTCATTGTTCCAATACCTATAAATTCAAATTTCATATTTTTATCTACTAAATTTGATTTATATGATGTTCTAAATACTTGCTCAAAATACATACCTTGTCTGTTATCTACTATATACCATATTTCATCTGGATTAAATCTTTTCTTTCTTGATAATATTGTTGCAAGTTCTCTCGTTGCATATAAAGTTGTTCCATCAGTTTTTATTACAACTAGTGGTGGAATTTCTGCCTTATCTGTATCTAATTTTACATCACATACAAGAGCTCCTTGACTTTCATTCAAACAATTATTTTTTTTCAAAATTTCTAACATTTCATCTATGTATGGATATGAATCAGTTTCACCTTCCCATAGGTCAAAATTAGTATTCAATTGTTTATATATATTTTTTATATTTTTAATTGATATTTCTTTTACGATATTCCATAAAGCTACATATGATTTTTTTCCTTTATCTAGCTCTGCTGTAATTCTACGAACTTCTTCCATTATCTCATCATTTTCTTTTGCTTTTGTACTTGCTAACGGATAAATTCGCTCTAAATCTTCATTTGTTATTGGAATTTCTGTTGGATATTCTCCTTTATAATTTTCATCAAAAAATACCCAATCCGGATGTTCTTCTCTTAATTGATATATAACCATACCTGATTGTCTTCCTATATCTCCTAAATGAACATCTGAAATAACATCATTGCCAACAAGTTTTGCAAGTCTTTTTAATGCTTCTCCTATATTAGCAGTTCTTAAATGCCCAACATGAAGTGCTTTTGCAACATTTGCACCGCCATAATCTAAAAATATCTTTTTTTTAGGATATTTTTTTACATTTTCAGATACATCTTTAGATATTTCTGTTAAATATTCAGTTAGATATTCAATTTTATATGATATATTTATAAATCCAGGTCCTGCAATATTTATATTGTCAAAAATGTCAAATTCATTTAAGCCATCAACTATTTTTTGAGCTATTTCTCTTGGATTTGTTTTATATTTTTTTGCAAGTCCCATTGCTCCATTATATTGAAATTGACCAAATTCTGGTCTGCTAGATGTATTAAGAACCACATTTTCTTCATTAAAGTTATTTTTTTCTAAAATATTTTTAATTATTTCTTCTGTTTTTGTTATAATATCCATACTTTTTCCTCCAATTTTAATATGATAATTCATACATATACATTTTATAAAAACAAAAAACCTCTGGAAAATCCAGAGGCGATATAAAACGCGGTACCACTCTATTTGATTTTTATATTTTAAATACAAAAATCCACTCAAATCTGTAACGTAGATATACGAACTACCATACTTTTATTTCCTATAGTCACTCACAAGCTCTAATAATTATATAATTATTGTCGAACTCACACCATTTTTCGACTCGCTTTAATAATTTTTTTATAATTATTTTCTTGTTCAACGATTTTTTATAAACTATACTGGTATTATATGGCATTTGTATAATTTTGTCAATCAATTTTTCTTGTATTTTATGTACACTTATGTTATAATAATAGCACTATTGAGTTTACTTGTTAAATTCAAAATTTTTTGAAAGGAGGGAGAATTAGCAATGAATTCTCCTAGCCCAACGGTAAGTACAACAACTATTGTTGTGGAACTCGAAAATGGAGTAGTTCACACTTTCAAGAAAATTTTTGGAAAACCAGGCATTTACTGGGAATCCACCGACCCTAATTTGAATTATAGAAAAGGCAAAGTCCTTGACATGATTCAAATTAAAGTTGGCAAACAGTTAATCTTTGTTATAGAAGCTGTTAATGGTTATTCGTATTTTACCGCATCAAAAGAGATTGTTACAAAAGCTTTTCTTAAGTGATACTATAAAACACAGTCTCAAAAAGACCTAAGTTATGCTTACATATTTAATATGTGTCGCATAACTTAGGTCTTTTTTAATTATTTATTATATAAAAAATTACCATTAGAGCTCAATTAAACTAGTTATCTCATCTTCATAAAAAATATCTAATTTGCTCATTGCTCTTGTTATTGTTACATATAATAATTTTATATCTAAACTATTATTTGTATACTTCACATTATTTGCATTTGAAATAATAACACAATCAAATTCCAAACCTTTTGCCAAATATGATGGAACAACTGATATTCCAGAATTATATTCCGAATCTTTTCCCTTTATAAGTTTTACATCTAATCTTAGCTTACAAATTTCTCTTTCAATCATTTCACATTCTTTCATATCTTTTCCTATAATTGCTATTGACTTATATCCATTATCTAAATGCTCATTTATTTTTTCGTTTATAGATTCGATTAAATCCTTTTTATCTTTGACTTTTTTTATACTTATTGAATTTTTTCTGTCTATAACTGGATCACCTAACACAATATATTCTTTTTCATATTGTGGTAATTTGTCAATTACTAAATTGGCAATGTCCATTATCTCTTTTGTTGTTCTGTATGTCTTATTTAGTGTTGTGTATATAGTTTTTACATTATTAAATTCCACATCTATAAATCGCTTCCAGTTTTCAATACCTCTATAATAATGAACCCCTTGTGCTATATCTCCTAATATTGTCATTGAATTACTGTTTAAAATCGTTTTTAATACATCAAATTGAAATTCACCATAATCTTGTGCTTCATCTATAACAACATGCTTTATTTTACATTTATCTTTTATTCCAAAAACTTTAAATTGTATATACATTATAGGAGCTAAATCTTCGAATGATACTTCGTTTTTATTTAAATTTGCTAGCGTATTTTCTTTTAAATACTGCATTACTTCATTTGAATTTTGCAAATATGAATCTATAAATTCTTTATAATATTGCACACAATCTTTTTTAGGTATTTGATTTAAATAATTTTTTACAATTTTTTTATATCCCTTTTCTACATTCTTTATTTCTTTATCATATTCATCATAAACTCTTATACGCTCTTCTTGTACTAAATTTTCTATGGCTTTAGTTCGCTCTTTTCTCAAGTTTTCTGCTATTTCTGTAGATTTTCTTTTAAATTCAGATATTAAATTCTTTTCAATTTCATGTATTCGATTGTCAAAATTATACATTTTGTATGTATGTTTAAATAAATAATCTATATCATTGTATTTCATTATTGTATAATCTTTATAACAGAAATCATTTTTAGGAATATAATTATTTTCTATATCTGCCAAATACTCATCTATGATTTTTTTGAAATTTATTGATGATTTAAATTTAGCTTCTTTTATCATAATATCAATTTTTCCCTTATTTATATCATCAAATTCTTTATTTACAATTATAACTAATTTTTCATTATTATCTGAAATTTTTAATTTTTTTCCAATTACATCATAGGCAAAATCTTCAAAAGTACATTGTCTTACATCATTTACACCTAAATCAGGAAGAATATTTGAAATATAATTTAAAAAGAATTTTGTTGGAGCTATTATCATAAATTCGTCTGGTTTAAATTCTTTCTCATAATTATAAATTAAATATGCAATTCTATGAAGAGCAATTGTCGTTTTTCCGCTTCCTGCTACTCCCTGTACAATAAGTGGTGAATTTATATCAGCTCTAATTATTCTATTTTGTTCATCTTGTATAGTTGCTACTATATTTTTTAATCTATCATCTGCTTTTTCTTCAAGTGCATTTTGTAGTAACTCGTCATTACCAGTAACATTAATATCAACATACTTTTTCAATTTTCGTTTTTCTATAATATACTGTCTTTTTAGTAATATTTCACCTTTTATTTTATTACCTAAACATTCATATTCTGCTTTACCAATTTTTCCTTCATAATACAAGTTTGATATTGGAGCTCTCCAATCCACTATTATTGGCTCTGCTGTTTTACTATCTAAAATAGAAATTTTTCCAATATATAGTTTTTCCATTTTTCTTGCATCTTCTTTAAAATCCATTCTAGCAAAATACGGAACATCTTTTATTTTCTTTATATCTTCTAACTTTTTTACTTTTGCAAATAAAACCTCGCCCTTTGCCATATCTTCTAATGAATAGTTCATATCTGCATTTTTTAAATCCTCATCAATTATATTTTCTTCTTCTGTAATTTTTTTATTTATTTCTTCTAATTTATCTTGCTCTTCTTTAAATATTTGCTCTTCCATAACACTCCTCCGATAAAAAATTTTAAGCTTAATTATTTTTCATATTCCCCCTTTACACTTTTATTTGACCAATTTCCATTAGCCTTTTTAAGACGCAAAAAAACCAAGTAATTATATACTTGGTATCTATATGATTTTTAGCTTTTATTTTGTGTGTCAGTCTAAATTTTGCAATACTTAAAAATGATAACATAATCATATAAATACTGAAAAAGTAGAGTTTGACTACTGTGTTCGGAATGGTTACAGGTATCCCTCTAAATTCACGATGTTTATATTATCACCTTTAAATATGGTTTGTCAATATTTATTTTTCATATTATCAGTTTTATTTTCACTTTTCTTAATTTGATAATTGTCATGTTAAACACACATCCCAAATAAGTGAAAAAGGTAATGTTTTGTCACATTTTGGTTTACGATTTTAGTTTACTTTTAGGTTATTTTATAGTATAATATACTATACACTATAACTAAGGAGGAAATTTCCCATGTACAAAAATACTTTAAAGGTCACCACCGCCGAAATTCTTAGATTTATATCTCCAAATGGAGATATAATCTGTAGTCCAGAAGGGCATGTCCATATGCTTGTAATTGAAGAGCACAATCTCAGTAAAAAAACTGGGGTCGAAGCACTTATGGATGTTATAAGCAAAGGGTATGCGTTAGTCGCCCAAATAAAAAAAGAGATTCTCATTACACATTGTAAGAATCTCACTAATCTCCAACAACAAGCAATTGCTGATTTGGAAAGCACTTTTTTGAACTACAAAATTTCTCTTGTACAAGAGGAAATGTAGTTTTGGCTTACCTTTAACAAAATAAGAAGTATTTTAGATGCAGTGCATTTATTATACTTCTTATTTTTGTATTTTAATTTATGTTTTGTATAAATTTTAGAATTTCTTCTGCAAGAGTTTCTTCTTTTCCTCTGTAATTGTGTGTTGCACCGTCTATAAAGTTAATATCTTTTTTATTGTTTAATATTTTTTCATTCATTAAATTTACTAACTCATTTGCTGGTAAATTTATTATTTCATTTACATTTCCCCATCTCATAAATAATGGCACTTTTATGTTGTTTAATTTTTCAAATTTGTAGTTTTTTTCTTGGTATTTTGCAAAATCAATTTCTTTATTATCTCTATAGTATGTTAAAAAAGTTTGTACACTTACTAGTGGCAAAAATGATGCTTTGCAGTCTATTATGTAATTTAATTGTTTTTCTGCTTCTTTTTCTTTTGCGATTTTTATTACATCTTCATCTGAGTTTTTTACTAAAAATTGCATTACGCTTGTTAGGTCGACTAGTGATAATAATATTACTGAGCTTATTTTGTTTAATATTTTTGTTTCGTTGTTTTGTAATAATTTGTTGTATACATATACGCTTTTTGTTGAACCTAGGCTGTGTCCTTGTAGATGGATTTTTTCGTAGCCTTTTGATGCCATTAGTTTTATTGCTGATACTATGTCGTAATATGAGTCTTTTACATCTTCAAATGCTGTTCCTTGTAGTATTCCGCTTCCATTTTTTATTATTTTATTTACTAGGCCGAAACCTCTGTTGTTAAAGCTGAAGTATGAAATATTGTTTGAAGTTAGTTTCTGTGCTATTATGTCGTCTCTTTGCTTGAAACAATTGCTTCCCATTCCGTGAATTGCTATTACAACTTCTTTGTCTGTTTGGTTTTCGCTTGTGTGTAGTAAGCCGAAAAGCTCTGCGTTGTCTTCTGTGTTAAAGTATATTTTTTCTATTCTCATTTATGTTTTATACTCCTTTCTATTGTTGTGATATTTCGTGTGTTAAAAAATAGACTGGATATGTGAACATATATATTTACATATCCTGCTTTACCAAATTATGTGTATAGAGTCTTAATATATTTCTTTTTTTCCATTTGAATAAAATAGAACCATCTCTTTTTTTACTTTTTGTTAAATGTCCATATATGTTATTACCCAGTCGTAGTTTTGTAGGTTGAATATTGCTCCGCAGTATTCGCATTGTCCGTTTTTGTTTACATCTATGTTTGCTCCACACGATGGACATTTTCTGGCTACTCCCATATCTTGTGAATTTTTTTGTTTTGTGTATATTAGTTTGTTCATTCTTTCTACTCGGTTGTATCTGTCTCCTGATATGTATTTTCTTGTGTCTCTTGAGATGTAGTATTCTAGTGCTTTTGAGTGTACATTTACTTCTATTTTGAAACTATCTTCTTGCTCTTCTATTTTTAAAATTTGGACATCTGCTACATTTAGTTCATCATATAATTGAATTCTGTTGTTTGATTTGTCGTTTTCTACTTTTTGAACTATTTTTTGATATGTTTCTTCGTTAACAAAATGATGGATTTTTTCTGTTTTTCCTGTCACCATTGATAGTTTTATTTGTACAAATGTATTTTCTACTTTTGATTTGAATTTTGCTTCCGAAAATTCTGAGTCTTGTTTTAATAAATTTTCTAATGTGTTATCCATTTTTTTCATTCCTTTTTATTGTTTATTTGGGATTTTGGTTGGTTACCCATATGCCATTATGTTTTGAGATATAGTATTATTAAATACTATATCTCTTTTATTTTTTATATATAATCTTGCTCTATTACTTTCTTTTCTGTTAATACCCATTTTGTGTTTTCTGATACTAGTTTTGAGCCGCAGTATTCGCATGTTCCTGTACTGTTCATTTCTACTTTTGCTCCGCAATTTGGACAATGAGTTATTTTTTCGTTTTCATTTAATGTTTTTCTGAAGCTCATTTCGTATAATATACGTATTTTTTTCTTGTTTTCGCCTCTTATTAATTTTTTCGTGTTGACATCTGCTATATAATCATACATTTCTATTACATAATTTGTTTTTATAGTAATTGTTCCATTTTGATTTGTAACATCTTTTAAACAGCTTTGTTTTAGTTGTATGTCTTTCATTATGTTTTGCTCGCCTTTTACTTCAAGTGTTGCAAGTTGTGATTCGTACATTGTGTATATTTCGTCTGTTACTTTGTCTTTTATATCTTCTAATTTAAAATCCATCCATGCCATTTGAATGTCATAATAAATGCTGTATCCTTGTTTTAAGAATTCTTGCTTATTGAAGTTTGGTATTGATTTCTTTATTTTATTTTCTATTTCGTCTTCGTTATTCTTATTAATAACAATTTTGTGTAATTGTTTTTTATTTGCTATAATAGTCCATATTACAATTATTGCAATCATTATAATAACTGAAATCATAGCTGCAAATGGATCTCCACTACTTGAACTGCTTCTGCTTGATGATGACCTAGAACTGCTACTTGAACTTCTTCTGCTTGATGAACTGCTATGACTACTGTGACTGCTACTATGACTTACGCTATGTCCTGAATCTGCAAAAGTTGGTCTTTCATATATTACAGTAAAAGTTAATATTACTGAACACAAAATACCTAGTGTTATTAATATCTTTTTTATTATATTTTTTCTTTTCTCCATTTTACTCCCCTAATTTATATATTAAGAATGAAAATATTTTTCTATTTTCATTCTTAATTTTTTATTTTAAAACATTTCTTGTCTCATTGTTTTCTTTTCTGTTAATACCCATTTTGTATTTTCTGAAACTAGTTTTGATCCACAGTATTCGCATATTCCACTACTGTTCATTTCTATTTTAGCTCCACAGTTTGGACAATGATCTACTTTTCCGTTTGAATTTAATGTCTGTCTAAATTTCATTTCGTATACTATTCTTAATTTATTAGTTGATGAACCTCTTAGTACTTTTCCTGTTGATTCTTCAATTATATAGTCATACATTTCAATGACGTATCCTGTTGTAATTGTAATTGTTTCATTTTGTACATTTACATCTTTTAAGTATGATTTTACAAGCTTAAAGTCTTTCATTATGTTCTTTTCGCCTTTAACTTCTAATGTAGAAAGTTGTGAATCGTACATATTATATATTTCATCTGTTATTACATCTTTTACATCATCCAATTTAAAGTTCATCCACGCATTTTGTACATCTTTGTAGATTTGGTATCCATTATTTAAAAATTCTTGTTTGTTGAAGTTTGGTATATATTGTTTTACCTTATTTACAATATTTTCGTCATTTACATTATCAGTTTTTACTACAACTTTAGGTTTCTTATCTCTAGCACATATAGCTATTATTATTATAATTATTATAGCAATTATAAAACCAATAAGTGAATCTCCACCATCTGAGTCATAATCTGAGTCGTAGTCCCAGCTACTGCTACTACTGTCATAACTTCCTCCACTATAACTGCTTCCTCCGCTATCATAACTACTTCCAAATCCTGAATCTGCTAATGATATATGTTTATCTATAAAGCTTGGAATTAGTGATATCATTGCTATACACAATACAATTACTAATTTTTTTAACCATTCAATTTTTTTTCTGTTATCTTCCATCTTTTTCCCTTTCTTTTGCTCTTAGCATCCTTTAAAAGAAAACTATATAACTTTCTTTAAATTCGCATTAAGAAGGTAAACTGTCACTTTTTCCAAAGTCTGGGAAAAGAGAACAGTCCCCTCTTTTCCCCCTTTCTATTTTTTATAAAAAGAGCACAAATAAAACCTTTTGCAGTATTTATTTGTGCTTTAATTTATACATTAAATCTGAATAATACTATATCGCCATCTTGCATAATATAGTCTTTTCCTTCTGAGCGTAGTAAACCTTTTTCTTTTACTGCATTCATTGAACCTTCTCTCATTAAATCATCATATGAAACAACTTCTGCTCTTATGAATCCTCTTTCTATATCTGAATGAATTTTTCCAGCTGCTTGAGGTGCTTTTGTTCCTTTTTTTATTGTCCATGCTCTAACTTCTGGCTCTCCAGCTGTTAGAAATGACATTAGGCCTAATAAATCATAACTTGATTTTATAACTTTATCTAATCCTGATTCTTGTAATCCTAGCATTTCTAACATTTCTTTTTTATCGTCTTCATTATCTAGGCTTGCAAGCTCTTCTTCTATTTTTATACATAATGGAATAACTTCTGCATTTTCTTTTGCTGCAAGTTCTTTTACTTCATTTATGTATTTGTCATTTTCAACATCTGCCAACTGCTCTTCTGAAACATTGGCAATATATAAAGTTGGTTTTATTGTTAATAAAAATGCATCTTTTATTAGTTCACTTTCATCTTCATTTAATTCAACAGATCTTGCTGTTTTTCCAGCTTCTAGAGCTTCTTTTATTTTTTGTAATACATCTATTTCTGCTTGATACTTTTTGTCCGCTTTTAGATTTTTCTTTGCTCTTTCAAGTCTTTTATCAATAGTTTCTAGATCTGCTAAAATAAGCTCTAAATTAATTGTATCTATATCTCTTATTGGATCTATGCTTCCATCTACATGAACTACATTTGGATCTTCAAAACATCTTACAACTTGTGCTATGCTATCAACTTCTCTTATATGTGATAAGAACTTATTTCCTAATCCTTCACCTTTGCTTGCTCCTTTTACTAATCCTGCTATATCTACAAATTCAATTATTGCATGTGTTATTTTTTCTGGATTATACATTTTTGCTAAATTATCTAGTCTTTCATCTGGTACAGGTACAACTCCTACGTTTGGCTCTATTGTACAAAATGGATAATTTGCACATTCAGCACCTGCGTTAGTTATTGCATTAAATAGTGTACTTTTTCCAACATTTGGAAGACCTACTATACCTATTTTCATATTTTCAAGTCCTTTCAATTTTAATTGTGATTTTTATTATTTTATAATAATTAATGGAGCTTACAACCAGATTTGAACTGGTGACCTCTACCTTACCAAGGTAGTGCTCTACCTCCTGAGCTATGTAAGCATAATCTTACATTTATATGTTTTTTTCAACATTAATTTCACTTTTAAAGTTTATATTACATTTGATGAAAAGTCAATATCAAATATTGGAAAAAAACAAAATAAAACCGTAAAAATTGAGATTAGTAAAAATTTAATTTAATTTTTATATTTCATCCCTATTTTTACGATTTACTCTGTTCCTAATTTCAAATTTTTCATTGTTTTTTTGCGTATTCTTTGAATTGCGTTATCTACTGATTTTACTGGTGAGTCTAACTTTTGTGCTATTGCTGTGTATGAGCTTCCATTTACTAATTCGTTTAATACATTTTTTTCAAATGTACTTAGTGATTTTTCTATTATATTTTCTACACTTTTATAATACTCTTTTTTGGTTATTGTATCTAGTGGGTCCTCAATTATGTTGGCATCAAATATATCGTATATACTTGTGTCATCATCATAGTCATCATATGCAGACATATTCAATGATAAATATGAATTAAGTGGCATATGTTTTTGTCTATTAGAGCTTTTTATTGCTGTTATTAATTGTCTTTCAATACATAGGTTTGCAAATGATTTAAATGAATTTTGTTTTTCTGGATCAAAACTTTTAATTGCTTTATATAAACCAATTAATCCTTCTTGTATTATGTCTTCTTTTTCAGCACCAATTATAAAATATCTACTTACTTTCATGTTAACAACTTCTTGATATTTTTTTAATAAATAATCTAGTGCATTATTGTCTCCTGATTTAATTTTTCTTATTAAATCTTCATCTTTTATATTGCTGTAATTTTCTGTGTATTTGTTTATATAATTGTTGTTCATTATATCTTAGCCTCCGGAAGATTTTTTCGTTTACTTTGGATTTATTATAATCATCTTAATTCAATAATGTCAAGATTTTTGCGGTATTTTTTACACTTTATTGTAAAATAATTCATAAAAAAAGTTATAGATAAAAATCTATAACTTTTTTTAGTTACATAATATACCAATTTCCATTATACTGAATAACATACATATCTTCTTGTTCTGTATTATTATTATCTGTGCTGTCATCTGTATTAGTTTCTGCAGTATTATCAGCATTATTTTCTGCTGCTGCATTTTCTTCGTTTGAATTAGATGTTATTCCATCTCCAGTAATTGTAACAGTTACTGGTACTGAATATGCTGCTGTAATGTCAAGATTTTCCTGATCTGGATATATTGCTGTTAAATTATCTTCTAGCTCTTTTATTTCGTCCTCTCCTAATGTTACAGCATCTCCTAATGAGTAATCAATTTTGATATTTGCACCATACATAGATTCATATTGTTTATATAAATCATCTATTTCTGTATCAGTTATTTTTTCTGACATTTGCATAAAATCTGGGAATGCTTTTAAAACTCTGCTTAATTCTTTATTTTTAATTCCTTCAAAATAATTTGTTAATGGTTGTAAATATGCTTTATCATCATTACTTGACTGATTTTTATTTTTCTTTCCACATCCTGAAAATACAAATATTGTTGAAACAATAATTGCAATAACTATTAAAACTTTAAATAAATAATTTTTACTTTTTAACATAAGTTTCTCCTTTCAATTTAATAACTAAAAATAGATTACCATACTGGAAATTTTATTTCAAGTATTTTATAAATTTATTGTTGTATTTGTATTGTTATTATTTTCTTTGTCTTTTGTATTTTGACTTTGCAATTGCTCTAATTTATCTATTAATGATTGCAATTGTTTTATATCTTTTCCCATCATTTCATAGTCTTTATTTGAAGTTGATTCCTTTAAATTTTTATTAGCTTTTATTATAGATTCTAAAAGTGCCTCTTCATTTTCTGGATCTTCAACTTCTATATTGAATGCTTGTGACAATAAATTAGTTAATGCTGATTTTAAGTCATCACCAATTGCCATTTTGTTACCTGATGCAACAACTACTTTTTTCAGTTTTGGTAATGAATCATTTTCATTAATATATTCTTGATATATTGACTCTACATATACTAATTTATTATTTATTGGCACTACCACTATATTTTTTGTGAGTTTTGTTCCAGATACATTTAAATTTTCTATTTCTTTTGAAATTGATTCATTTTGACTTATTTGTGTATCTAACTGCATTGGACCCAAAACTGTATTATCAGACGGATATCTATATAATTTCATAACCAATTTTCCATTTTCATATATTCCAACTGTATATCCAGCAATACTTTGTTTCCCTTGTATCGTATATGGTAGCACAAGACCTAGTTTTGTTTGTTCACTATCAGAAGTTTTTACTATTGCATAATATGGCGTCATTTGTGTGGTTTCTTGTGAGGCTGAATTAGTCCCAATTCCATATTTTGCTATATCCCAAACATCATTTGCTCTATATAAAACATCTGGCTCTGTGTTATGATATCTTTTTAATATTTCTGCCTGAATATTATATAAAAATTCTGAATAAGTAAAATGTTCACTTATTTCTGTTGGTATTTCTGAGTCAATATCCATAAATACATCTGGAAAAGCTTTATTGTATGCCATTATTACTGGATCTGTTCTATCTGTTATATAAAATTTAACAGTACCATCATATGCATCAACTAATACTTTTACTGAATTTTTTATATAATTAATTTCTTGCCCATTTACAGTTGTTTTTTGCGAATATGGATAATATTTTGACGTAGTATATGCATCAATTACCCAAACTAATTTTCCATCATTTGTAACAACTAGGTATGGTGAATTGTCATATGTTAAATATGGCATTATTTTTTTAGCTCTTTCTATAACATTTCTATTTGTTAATATTTTACTATTTTGATTAATATTATTTGAAATTGCTAAATTTATATCTCCATTTGAAATAGCAAGTATTATTCTATCAAGTGTATTTAAGCTTAAACCTGCTTGTCCATCATATGAATTAGTAACATTTTCTGAATCACTATTTTCATTTTTGGGATGGTCAAATTCTTCTTTATTTTTACTATTTGTAACAATAGTTTTATTTGTTTCTAATCCAAAATATATTCTAGGATTATTTATATTTATAACATTATTTTCATTTGAAAAACCTTTTTGTAAATTTACTAAGTTACCATTACTATTTGTTTCTGATGCTGATGTTACAATAACACCATAACCGTGTGTATATTCATAAGTTGCATTTGTATACGAATTTTCATTTGATACAACTTCTCTAGGTGTTACATATACTAATGTTTTTTTATTGTTTATTGTATATTCTCCTGGCTTAGTTGAATTATACTTATAATATCCTTTATTTGTTAATGTGGTATTTAGTAACTTTAGTACTAAATCTTTATTTGTTGTTGAGATATTATTTGCTACTTCTGCATATTTGCTAACTTCTTCTGTATTTATTGTATCTGTATCCTCAAGACTAATTTCTTCTAAATTTATACCATATGCTTCTCTTGTATTTTCTATATTATAGGAAATATATTTCTTTTCTTTTTCATATTCATTGGAATCAACAAATATTTTATTGTATCCTACCAATATAAGAATTAAGCAAACTAGGTATACTGGCACTGAAAAAATAGATATTATTAATCTTCTATTTTTTTTCTTATTGTATGCAGATATTCCAACAAAAATAGCTATAATCATTAAAAATGATAATGCCCTATATCCCCATACTTTAATTGAAATATCCGATGTTCCAGCTCCAGATATTCCATATGAGTATTCATTTTCTCCAACTGTCATAAATGGTCTTGATGATAAATCTTCTGCATTTATAAAAGTCAAAATAGCAATAATTATAACTATTATTTTTGCATTGTTTAATAATTGTTGTTTCATTATTGAATTTTTTAATGCCTCTGTTGTAACACCATTTGTAAATTGTGTATTTAAGCTAATTATATAGTATATTGCTGCATATATTGTTGATATAGCAAACGTAACTAACATATATATTAAAACAGCTTGTAAAAAAGGTTTTATAAATAAATAATATCCTATATCATGACCAAATACTAAATCTGTTTTTCCATTTCCAAATGATGTGCTATTAAAAAATAATATCGTTTTTTGTAAGAATATGTTTGATGTTATAACACTTCCAATTGCTGCAGTTATAAACGAAATTGATTTATTTGGTAATTTAGGCATCTCTTTTTTTTCTTCGGTAAAAAATGGCTTTAAGCCTTTTTGTATTCTCTTGTTTGTTATGTACATTAATCCGAATATCCACAAAAATGATATAACAATTGTTATAGACCTATACTTTATTTCACCTGAAAATGCACCTATATAATTTTTTCCAATTTCCAAATATTCTAAATAATTTCCTCTGTACATTACATATGCAATTATTAAACATACTATTGAAAATATTATTACAATGGTTCTTCTTTTAGTTGACTTTTTTCTTTTTACTTTTTCATTTTTCAAATTACTCACCCTCTATTTGTTATATTATACTATTTACAAAATCTGTTGAGTTAAATTTTTGCATATCATCTAATTGTTCTCCAACACCAATAAATTTAATTGGTAAATTGTTTTCTGATACAATTCCTATAACAGCTCCACCTTTTGATGTTCCATCTAATTTTGTTAAAACTAAACCATTTATATTAACAGCTTCTTTAAATGCTTTTACTTGTAAAATAGCATTTTGTCCTGTTGTTGCATCTAACACCATTAATACTTCTTTTGATACATCTGGGAGCTCTTTATCTATTACTTTGTTTATTTTTATTAATTCATCCATTAAATACTTTTTATTGTGCAATCTTCCTGCTGTATCAATTATTAATACATCTGCATCTTCTTGTTTTGTTGTTTTAATTGCATCAAATACAACTGAAGCAGGGTCTGTTCCTTCTGGTCTTTTTACTAATTGAACATTTGCTCTGTTTGCCCATACTTCTAATTGTTCAACTGCTGCTGCTCTAAATGTATCTGCTGCTGCGACAATAACTTTTTTCCCTTCTTTACGTAAATTATTGGCAATTTTTCCTATTGATGTTGTTTTTCCAACTCCATTTACTCCAACAAATAATATTACTGATGGTTTGGTTTCTAATTTTAGGTCTGAATCTACAGAATCCAATATTTCTTGCATTTGCTCACGTAATGCTTGTTTTACTAAATCTGCATCTTCAATTTTTTCTGTTTTTATTTTGTCTCTAAGGTTATCTATTATTTTTACAGATGTTTCCATTCCAACATCTGACATTATTAATGCTTCTTCTAATTCATCTAATAAATCTTCGTCTACTTTTCTAAAATTTTTAAATACATTATTTATTTTTTCATTAAATGATTCTTTTGTTTTACTTAATCCTTGTTTTAATTTATCAAAAAATCCCATATGTTCATCTCCATTTTAGTTTATTGGAGCTGCTGGGGAGAATCGAACTCCCGACCTACAGGTTACGAATCTGTTGCTCTACCAACTGAGCTACAGCAGCACTTTTAATTACACACTGTTTATTTTAACATACTTTGTTAATTTAATACAATAGAATACCTAAAATTTTTTAGCTTATATGCAAAAATAAAGAATATGGTTATCCATATCCTTTATTTTTATATTATTAATAAATTCCAATTCCATAATCTGCAGCAATTTGTTTGTCAGATTTACTTGAGTTTTGTATAATTACTGTAGTTCCAACTGGTACAATTTCATATAATGATTCTACTTCTGCATTATGCATTCTTATACAACCATGAGATGCATTTTTTCCTATACTACCTTCATTGTTTGTGCCATGAATTCCATATGTAGTTCCTTGTGTTCCATTGCAATCCAATCCCATCCATCTTTTTCCTAATGGATTTCTTTGATCTCCTCCTGGTATATTGTCTTTGTAATATGGTCTATTTACAATTTTATTACATACTGAAAATTTTCCAGTTGGTGTTGCACTTGAACTTTTTCCTGTTGCACATGAATATGAGCGTGTTAAACTTCCATTTATATAATATCTTAATGTATTCTTTTTACTATTAATAATTATTAAGTTATGTACAACCGTTCCAGATATTTCTGTTGATTGTTCAGAACTTTGTTCAACTTCAACTTTTGGCTCTGGTTTTGTTTCTGATAGATATCTTGAATCAACATATCCAACTTTTCCATTATATGATATTCTATACCAAGATACACCTTTTACTCTACCTGTAACAGATACCTCAGCAGAATTGCTTAATACTCCAAGTTTGCTATATGTTGTATCAGGTCCAGACCTTACATTTAAGCTGCTTGCTTTTACATATAATTTTTTATTCATGTTTGTTACAATGATTTCTTTTTTCTCTTCTTCCTTTACCTCAGTTTGTTTTTCTTCTTGCTTTTTTTCAACTTCTTCTGATTTTGTTTCATCATCGGTTATTTCTTTTGCTTCATCTTTTTCTTCTGAAATTTCCATAGCTTCTTTTGTATCTTCATTTGAAATATCTTTTGAGAAATCAGCGTATTTAACATCCTTGTTATTTGCTTTAATATAGAAAATACTGGCTACTATACAAATTACTAAAACTGTAACTATTGAAATACCGATGTATACTTTCTTATTTTTCATATACATCATCTCCTATATAAATTTCCTAAATATTATTTTACCTTATTTTACATAATTTGTCAACTTGTGGCTTATTTTGCCTTATCTCCAGTACCCTCTCATCGTATATCTTCCATTATTATTGCTTCCTCTTAGGCAATTACATATATTTTCACAGTTACAAGATGTATCATCATTATCGTCGTCATCGTCGTTGTCATCATCACCATTATTATTGTTATTGCTATTTCGTTGACATCTTATAAACCTTCTAATAAACTTTGTTATTGCTGCAGTTATGTAAGCAATTATTGTGTATACTATTGCAAATATTAAAAATGTTTCATCAAATACAGCAAATGTTACTATTAAATATGCTGCAAAAAAAGTTATTGCTACTAATATTGGAGAACATAATATTTTTTGAAAAACTATTGCTAACAATATAGTTGCTACTGGTAATGCAAAAAATAATAATAAATTATTCATAATACCTCATCCTTTCTTAGGTATAAATTAACTTAATCATTTACATTTAATACTATATTGTATGTATATTATGTAATTTTTGACACAGGCCTTTTAAAGAAAAAAATGTTACAAATTTAAGCAATTATTTTACTTAATTCGTAACATTTAAAATTTTATTAACGTTTTCGCTCTTGAACTTTGTATGCAAACTTTGCAATTATATTGTTTGGAACTATTTTTGCTATAAATCGCAAACATTTTATTTGAGCTCCTGGTACTATATAAAATTTTCCTTTTAACATTTCATTTACAGCATATTGGGCAACATATTCACTTGATAAAGATTTTGCTTTAAAGTTAACATCTGCTACATTATTAAAATTTGTATTTACTGGCCCTGGACATAATATTGATAGTTTTACATTTGAATTTTTTCTTCTAAGCTCTTCTCTTATTGCTTCTGATAATCTTACTACATATGCTTTTGATGAATAATATGTTGCCATTAATGGTCCCGGCATAAATCCTGCAATTGATGCAACATTTAAAATATGTCCCTTATTTTTCTTTTCCATATCTTGTAAAAATAATTTGGTTAAAATATGAACAGCAGTAATATTTGTATTTATTAGCTGAATTTCTTTATCTATATCTGTTTTTGTGAAATCTCCAAATACACCAAATCCGGCATTGTTTATTAATATATCTATATCATCATTTACTTGATTATATAAGTTTTTACAATTTTCTGGAGTACTAACATCCATTTGAATTATTTTTATATTAATATTATTGCAGTTAGTCAATATATTTTCTTTTACTTGATTAAGCTTTTCAATATTTCGTGCAACCAATATTAAATCATATCCCCTTTTGGCAAGTTCTGTTGCAATATCTCTTCCAATTCCAGAAGAAGCTCCTGTTATTAAAGCTTTCATATAAATCATCCTTTCTTGAAAAGACATTTTGGTCTTTTGTTTATTTTAATATTAAAAGACAGAAATTTTATCTATCTCTTAATTTATATTTAAGATTTAGTATCTAATTTTTCTGCCTTTTTTGTTTTTATATTTTTTATTATTTTTCCTGCTAATATTACTAATAAAATTCCTAATATAACTCCACATGTATCTATACATACATCTCTAATTTCTGCACTTCTTCCATCTACAAACTTTTGATGTAATTCGTCAGATGCTGCATACATCATGCCAAAAATTATACAAAACACTATTTTGTTTCTTGTTGATAATAAATTAAATGTATTGGCTAAGTTCATAAGCCATATTCCTAATAATGTATATATTGAAAGATGTGCGCACTTTCTTACTACAAATGTTACATCGTCTGTTAGCTTTTCTTTATTTATATTTTTATTTGCATTAGAAATTTTATCTACAATTTTATTGACAACTACTCCACTAGTTTGACTTGAAGTATCTGCATTTTGTGATGAAAACTTGAATATTACTAAACAATTTACTATTATTAAAATCGTAAATATAATTCTTTTTAATATTACTTTATTCATTTAAATTTATACTCCTTTAATCAATTAAGTATTTTGATGGATTTTCACATAATTCATCTATTTTTATTTCAGTTTGCTCTCCTGTTTGCATATTTTTTAATGATACTGTTCCGTTATTAATTTCATCTTCTCCTAAAACTATAACATATGGTATTTCAAGATTATTTGCATATTTAAATTGCTTTTTTATTTTTGATTTTTCTACATAAATTTGAGTATTTATTTCGTTATTTCTTAGTCTTGTTGCGATTTCAGCTGGTTTTGACAAATCTTCTAGCATTGATATTATTAATATTTTCGCAGTTGATTTTTTATTTGCTTCTATTATATTGTTATATGTTAATTGGAAAAATAAACGTGATAATCCTATTGAAATTCCAACTCCTGGTAATTTTTTTTCTGTATAATATTCAGCTAAATTATCATATCTACCTCCAGAGCAAACACTACCTAAAAATCTATATTCATCTAAGAATGTTTCATATACTGTACCTGTGTAATAATCTAAACCTCTTGCTATTGTTAAATCAATTTTAAAGTTTGTTTCTGGAACACCAAATATTTTAATATATTTTACTAGTTCTTTTAGCTCTGACAAACCTTCTGCAAATGTTTCACTTTGTATATTTAATTTTTCTAATTCAACTATTGTTTGTTCTACTGTTGTATTTATTGAAATAAATTGCATAATTAAATTAATTTTAGCTTCTTCAATTTCTAATTCTTTTAGCTCTTTTATAACGCTTTCTTTTCCTATTTTGTCAATTTTATCTATTGTTCTTAATATATCTGCGCTTTTTTCTTTTAAATTACAACTTTCAAATAAACCGTTTAATAATTTTCTATTATTTATACAAATAGTAAATTTATCAAATCCTAGCTCTTTAAATGTGTTGTATATAACACTTGGAAGTTCAGCATCATTTATTATGCTTAATTCTCCGTCTCCAATTATATCTATATCACATTGATAAAATTCACGAAATCTACCTCTTTGAGCTTTTTCTCCTCTATATACTTTTCCTATTTGATATCTTCTAAATGGAAAACTTAAATTTTGATAATATTCAGTTACATATTTAGCTAATGGAACTGTTAAATCAAATCTTAAAGCTAAATCATTTTCTCCTTTTTTAAATTTATATATTTGTTTTTCTGTTTCACCACCAGCTTTTGCAAGAAGTACATCTGCTGATTCAATTATTGGAGTATCTAGTGGTAAAAAACCAAATTTTTCGTATGATTTTTGAATTTTTTCTTTCATTTCATTAAATAAAATTTGTTCATCTGGTAATAATTCCATAAAACCAGGTAAAGTTTTTGGTTTTACAATATTTCTTTCCATATTTAATTTGCATGATTTTGTTTTAATCATGCTCTCCTTTCTTAGACTTATTAATCTTGGTATTAATATTATTATATCTGGTAGCATTTGTCAACAAATAGTCATAAGCATTTTTACTTTATTTCATTACGTATTTATTAAAATTTAATACTAACATATTTTCTATACCACATTGTAAATAATAAAATTGAGGATAAAAATTATTTAATTAATTTTCATCCTCTTTTATATCATTTTTAACTATTTTTATTTTCTTCTTCATTTTCAGATTTTTTTACTAAATCATTCTCTGCTGAAGCTACATCTTCGTTTTCTGTTTTCTTTGCACTTTTTCTTGCTGTTGTTTTCTTTTCTGTTGATGCATCTTTTTTACTTTCAGTTTTCTTTGTTGATTTCTTTTTAGTTGTAGTTTCTTCTTTCTCCGCTACTTTTTTTGTTGTTTTTCTTGTTGATGTTTTCTTTTCTGCTGGTGTTTCTTCTTTGCTTTCTTCATTTTTTGCTGTCTTTCTTGTTGTTGTTTTCTTTTCTTTTGGTGCATTTTCTTTGCTTTCTGTCTTTTTTGTAGTTTTTCTTGTTGTTTTCTTATCTACTGGTGTTTCTTCTTTGCTTTCAGTTTTCTTTGATGTTTTCTTTTCTGTTGGTGTTTCTTCTTTCTCTGCTACTTTCTTTGTTGTTTTTCTTGTTGATGTTTTCTTATCTACTGGTGCATTTTCTTTGCTTTCTGTCTTTTTTGTAGTTTTTCTTGTTGTTTTCTTCTCTGCTGGTGTTTCTTCTTTACTTTCAGTTTTCTTTGTCGTTTTCTTTTTATTTGTTGTTTTTGTTTCTTTTACATTTTTTTCTTCATTTTTTTGTAATATACTTAGTAATGTAGTTAAATCACTTACATTTGGCTCTTTTAATTTTGAGTTTTCCTTTATACTATATTTTAAATTCATATATTCATTCATATGATTTACGTATCCTGCATAAAATTCTGTTGACAACTCAATATTTTTTTCTGCTGTTTTTTCTACAGCTTTTATATATATTTCATTTTCTTGATATATTGTATATTGAGATGAGATTTCTTCTTTTATTTCTGAATTTTGTTTTATTTTTTGTTTGCAATAATCTTCCATATATGTTTTTTCTTGCATTTTTTGAGCATATTCCTTTTTTAGGCTATTTATAATCTTTGTAATTTGCATTAGCTCTTTAATTTTATAAATTGGAATTTGTTTTCTTTCTTCCTTCTTTTCATTCATTTCTTTTTCTAATTTTTCAATTTTTTTAAGTAATATATCTAAATTTTCATTTGTCTTTTTTTGCTCTTCTTCATTATCATTAATAGTTTTTAAAACACTATCATCTGCTTTCCCAGCTTTAACTAATTCTTCAATTTTTTCTGCATATCCAAATTCATTTAACATGTAAACATACTCCTTTACGATAAATTTCAATAATCATTATAACACTTATTATGTAAAATGTCTACTTTTTTTTCAAAACTTTCTTTTTATATTTTTTTAAATTTATATTAGTTTTATGAATATATTTTTTGTTTACGCATATAATATAATTGTAAGGTTAATATTAGTTTGACTAAGAGTATTACGGGTTTGAACAGATCAGATTTTTAATATTCGAGCAAAGATTATTACTAGCTTATTAAAAATAGGTTATTACTAGTCGGCGATGAGAAAGATATGTTTGCTGAATTTATTTAGTATATGTATTTTTCAAAGTTGTGAGTATTCTTGTTTAAACTAATGACTATTTTTAGTCCCTTTGGGATGAATATGGTTGTTATATGGGCATTAGTATTCTAGCGAATGATTGATATATTTATCGATGAAATTTAGTTATGTAGTAATATGTATTAGATTTTTGGTTTAGGTATATTGATTTTAGCCGAAGATTAATACTAGCTTTACAGGATAATAGCATATGGATTTTTTCCATATGCTATTATTTTTGTAATTGTATAAAAATTAGCCGGATATGTGAATATATATATTCACATATCCTACTCTACAGATTTATTTGAGTTAGTAATTAATTGTATTTTATTTATATTTTTATTTTTTTGAATATATTTGCTATTAGTAGTGATACTATGTATACTGCTACTATGCTTGCTCCTGTTGGTAGGTTTAGGTAGTATGAAATTAGTATTCCGAATATGAAACATATTACTGATATTAGTACTGAGAGGATTACCATGTTTTTAAAGCTGTTTGTTAATTTTCTTGCTATTATTGCTGGAAATACTATTAGGCTTGATATTAGTAGGGTCCCCATCATCCTCATTCCTAGTACAACTACTATTGCTGTTATTAGTGATATTAAAAATTGGTAGAATGTTACATTTATTCCGCAGACTTTGGCGTATTTTTCGTCGAATGTTATCATAAATAATCTGTTGTAGAAAAATGCGTACATTGCTATTAGTAGTATTGATAATATTATGCTTATTATTACATCATTTGTTGTCATTGATAATACGCTTCCAAACATGTAATTGTATACATCTATATTGAAGCCTTTTGATATTGAGGTTATTATTACTCCAAATGCTAATGCTGCGGTTGATACTAGAGCTATTGTTACATCTCCTGAAGCTCTTTTTTTTTGGCTTATTAATAGTATTATGAATGATGCTATTATTACTATTGGAATTGCTACAGACATTTCTGGTAGATTAAATACTAATGCTAATGATAGCGCTGCAAATCCTACTTCTCCTAGACCATGTCCTATCATTGAATAATTTTTTAATACCAGTATTACTCCAATTAGTGCTGCACAAAATGATATTGCTATTCCACAAATTATTGCTCTTTGCATAAATGGATAATTTAATAATTCTATTATTGTATTCATTTTTATTCTGTATGATATTTATATATCATACACTCCTTTCTATATTAATTTTTTCATCTATTTTTAGTGGTTGTGTATTTTGTGTCAATATTTAGATTTTTATTCAATCATTAAAGACCTTTCCAGTCACTTATTTTTCCATCGAATTTTAATGTTGTTGCTAAACATATTACTCGTACATCCATTGTTTTTATTTCTTCTAGGTCATGTGTTGCCATTATTATTGTTGTACCTTGCTCTTTGTGGAGTTTTCCTAATATTGTGTATAGCTCTTTTGTTATATTTATGTCTAATCCACTGCATGGTTCGTCTAATATTATTAGCTCTGGCTCTCTTATTATTGTTCTTGCTAGCATTACTCTTTGTCTTTGTCCACCTGATAATTCGCCTATTTGTTTGTTTACTAAATTTTTTATTTCTAATGTATCACAAACTTTATCAAATAATTGCCAGTCTTTTTTTGTGTAAAATGGAAGTTTTTTGTGTTTTTGTACACCTGTCATTATTATCTCTTTTGCGGTTGCAGGAAAATCTAAATCTTTCATATTATTTTGTGCTAGATATGATATTTTGTCATTATCTATATTTTTAATTATTTCCCCTGAATCTTTTTTATGAAGACCTACTATTGTTTTTATTAATGTACTTTTACCTGAACCATTTTCACCAACTAAGCATATGTAGTCACCTTTTTTTACATCTATATTTATATCTTTTATTGCTTCATGACCTTCATATGATGCCGATAAATTTTTTATTTCTAATATATTCATTTAGCTTACTCTCCTTTTTATGGTTATTTATAATTAAACGGCTTTTTAATATGTCCCTTTTTCCAAAAAAGCGAAAAGAAAACCGTCCCCTTATGACAAAGCCTGTTTTAGGTTTTGCAAATTCTTTTGCATTAGTGATATATATGTTTCACCATCATTTATTTCTTCTTGTGAAGCATTGTGTATAGTATGAAATACAAGTTTTGTTGCTCTTGTTTCTTTTGATATTGTGTCTGCAATTTTACCTGCTGATAGCTCTTGATAAAAAATTACATTTATGTTGTTTTCTTTCATATAGTCTATAACTTCTTTTACTTTTGTTACACTTGGCTCTGAATTTTCTCCACATGAATCATATGCACTTACATATTGCAAGTTATATCTTTGTATAAAATATGCATATGCAAATGTTCCTCCAAATGCAATTTTATTTTTTGGTGATTCTTTTATTGTTGTTTCTATTTCTGTATCTAAACTTTCTAATTGATTTATATAATTTTCGGCATTTTTTTGATAATATTCTTTGTTTTGTGGGTCTATATTGCATAGCTCTTCTTCTATATTTTTTACCATTCCTATTGCATTTTGTGGATTTAGCCAAATATGTGGGTCATATTCGTGATGATGACTATTGTCGCTTTCTTCTTCATTATTATCTATTGTATCATGCTCTTTTTCAAATTGCTCTTCATTTATTAAATTTATATTTTTTGATGCGTCTAATACTTGTGTATTGGATGTTATACTATTTGCAATTTTGTCAGACCATGGTTCCATATATTTTCCTGTATATATGTATAAATCAGCTTTATTAACATTTATTATATCTTGTGGTGTTGGCTCATATGTGTGTGTTTCTGTTCCTGGTGTAAGTAATAATGATACATCAACTTTATCTCCACCTATTTGTTTAGCAAAATCATATTGTGGAAACAATGTTGCTATTACTTTTATTTTTTCTTCGCTTTGACTTTGTTTATTTATTTTACTTATTCCAATTACTAATAAAGAAAATATTAGTATTATTGTAATTAAAAATGTTATACCCTTTTTCATATATAATTTCCCCTTATACTATATTTAAGTTTTTATACTGGATTTACCTATAAACCAATTTTATTTATTACTGTAATAATGCGTAATTTAATTTTAGTTTGCTAAATTATTTAAACATTCTTTACAAGTTCCATATAATATTGTTTTGCATACATCTATTTTAAAATTATGTTTTTGTAATATGTGATTTTGAATTATTGCTATTTCATTGCAATCTAAGTGAATTAATTTTCCGCATTTTACACATTTCATATGATAGTGCTTCGTACATTCTTCTTGATTTTCTATATATTGAAAACATGCACTTTTTCCTTCTTCACTAATATATTTTCTTATTATGTTTTCTTCTGCTAAACTATCAATGCATCTATATACTGTAGATTTTCCTATTGGATTTTTCGTTTTTTTAAAATAATTTATTATCTCATCTGCAGTTACATGTTTTCCTGTGTTTTCTTTTAAATATTCTAATATATTTGCTCTTTGTCTTGTTTTATATTTAAATACGCTTTCCATTTCTATCAATCCTTTTCATAAAATATTCATATTGATTTATTAAATTTGAAACTAAGTTTCATTTTAGCATTTTGCCTATTTTTTGTCAATAAAAAACTCAAAAGTCAAATAATTTTAACTTTTGAGTTTTTCATATTTTATTTTAGAATTTATTTAATTTTACTTCTTTTTCTAAATACAATTGATGCTACAATTAATGTAACTATAACTAATATAGCAACAGTTTCTACTGAACTTTCTCCTGTTGCAGGAACAACTTCATTTGCTGATGAACTTGAATTACGTGTTTGTGTTCCTCCAGTAGTTGTATTAGAATATTGAACATTACTTCTATTTCCTGAATTACCATTTCCGTTTTGACTACCATTATTAGTTTGAGAACCATTTCCGTTTTGGTTAGAGCCATTATTTTGATTATTACCTTGGTTGTTATTGCCATTGTTATTATTTTGATTATTATCACCTTGTTGATTTCCATTATTATTGTTATTATTATTGTTATTATTATTGTTATTATTATTATTATTGTCATTACTATTCTCATCTACTACTTCAACTATTATGGTGTTTTGTAACTCATTGTTTTGTTTTGATGTAGCTGTTATTATTGATTTTCCTACAGCAATTCCCTCAATATTTACACTATTTTCATCTGAACTCACTATTTTTACAGAATTTTCATTTCCTGATGTCCATTCAACAGCTTTATCTGATTTTATTGTACTTTTATCACCTTTTTTTATTTTTAATGATTCAGCTGGTGTTAATACTGGTCTTTCATTATCTGGCTCTGGTGTTGGTTGTTCTCCTGAGTCTGTAACTTTTACTGCTATAGTTTTATTACCTCCTTCTGAAGTTAATACAACATTAGTTTCACCTACTGAATTTCCTGTTATTACGCCATCATTTACTGATGCAATTTCTTCATTATCAGATGACCAACTATATTTACCTATTTTATCTGCATTTGTTATTGTTACAGTTACAGTATCTTGATTACCTTTAACTATATTAACTGATGTTTTATCTAGGGCTGGTTCTTCGTATGTTTGAGTTATTTTGTTAACAGTTACATTAGTTTCTAGTACTGCCTCTAATCCTTTTAAATTTTCATAACCTAATTCAGTATCAACTTTTTCTGCACCTTCAGTATCAGCTACTGGTAATTTTATTTTACAAGAATCTTTTGAAATTGCTATACTTGAACTTTTTCCTTCTGTTGATTTTATTGCCTTAAATTTTAATCCTACTGAATCAACTCCATCTCCAGAATAATAAACAGCTAAACTATTTTCCCCTGGATTTGCAGTTATACTTGAATTATTTACTCCAACATATTCAAATATTGAAGAATCGTATATTAAATTTAAATCAATTAATTTCATTCCTTCTCCAGCTAAATTTATAGAGAATGTATCTCCTACATTAACTGATGAATTTGTAGTACTTAGTTCTACAATTCCTTGTGCATTTGTATTATTACTTACAATCATTATAACTACTAATACAGCTATTATCATTATACTTAATAATTTCCCCGTTTTTTTCATAAAGTTTTCCTCCTTTTATATTATCTTTTTTTCGGATAATATCTTTTTCATATGTCTTTTTTACTAAATATATTTTATATCTTGTAAACACTTTTTTCAACAATATAATACAAATGTAATAATATTGTAATAATATTGTAATATTTGTTCTATTATGTTATAAAAAATAACTAGTATAAAATTATTACAATTTAATACTAGTTATTTTTTAAATTATTTCATCATTTTTGTTGCTTAATATAATTGCATATAGAGTCATTACTATATTAGTTCCTACAATGAAACCAGTTACAAAACCTAATATAAATTTTAGCATTTTACCTCCCTTCTAAAATGAGGTCGTTTTTTACTAAATTTTATACATTTTATTATTGTACATCTGTTTCTGTTATTTTTGAACATATTCCTTTTTTATTGAATGTTATTGCACTTAAATTTATTTTTATTGTGTCTTTTGGAATACTTACTTTATTATAAGAACTTGCTACTGCTTTTACTGTTTTTTTAGTAGTTTTACCATTTTTTACAATATCAAATTCTACACTTCCATCTACTGTTGTTTGAACATATTTTTCTGTCGCTTTATATACTGAATAATCTGTTTTACTATCTTTTAAAATATATTTTTTTGTTTTTGAATCATATTTTATATATAAATTTTCAGCTTTTTCGTCTGTTGATTTTAACTTTAAATTATTTGAAGTTATTTTATCTTTGCTATATTCTATTCCGAAAATTTCAGTTGTTGATGTTCCTGCTTTTAATTTATCATATTCATCTTTTGTTATTTGATATTCATCATATACTAAACCTTTTACAGCATATGTTCCATTATTTTCTTCTGTTATATCTGTTATAAATAATCTTTCACCTGTTACAAAGTTTTTTGTTGAAAGCTCCACATATTCTACCTCGTTATTTGTAGTTGAATTATCTGGTCCTTTATCTGGAGTTTGCTCTTCTGATTCTACTTGTGCTACTGTAGAATTATTGCTCTTTTTTAATTTATATTTCCAAAATCCAGCTACATCTATTGCGAAAATTACTATTATTATTGCGAAAAAAATCCATTTTATTGCTTTTTTCATTTTACTTATTCATTCCTTCCTAATTTGTTACTTTTTGTATTATAACATTAATTAATTATTTTTTACAATATCTATTTATATTTTAATTAAAAGTTTTGCCAAAATATAAGATAGAATTAAACAAACAGGAAATGTTAATATCCAAGCATTTATTATTTGAAGTACCGATTTTTTGCTCACCTGTTGCTTTTCACTTTTTCCAACACCAATAATAGAAACTGTTTTTACGTGTGTTGTACTTACTGGTATTCCGTTTAAACTTGCTACCAAAATTGTTGCAGATGTTGCTATATCGCTACATAAAGCTTGCTTATTATCAAGTGCAGTCATATTTGAACCTATATTTTGAACTATTTTTTCTCCTCCAATTGAAACTCCTATAAACATCACTAATGCAGTAAATACAATTGATGCTAAATGTTCAGATGGTATTAATACATCTGGTATTGCTAGCCCCTTTATTATATAATTATAAATTATTAATATGCCTATAAACTTTTGACCATCTTGTGCACCATGCATAAATGACATCGCACACATTCCCAGTACTTGAAAATCTGAAATAACCTTGCTTTTTAGTTTATTTAATAATCCTTTTAATAATTTTGTAATAACATAACTTAATATAAAAGTTCCAACCACTGACCATATTAATCCAATTCCAATATTCTGCCATTCACCTAAATTTATAGAACCTGCTCCATATAATGCAAATGCTGCGCCTGTTAACCCTGCCACAAGACCATGTGTTTCACTTGTTGGTATTCCAAATTGCATTGCTATTAATGCAAATAATATTACAGATGCCATTGCTGAAATTAATACAATCATTCCACCTTTTGTATCATTTAAATTTACCATTGAACTTATGCAATCAGCTACAGATATATTAATAAAACTCATTACTATAATTCCAATAAAATTAAAAATTGCACTTATGAAAGCAGCCTTTCTAAATTTCATTGTTTTAGAACCTACTATTGTTGCTATTGCATTTGGAGCATCTGTTATTCCATTTGTAAATATTAACAATACAATTATTATAACAATTATTATTTGTAAAAACATTGTTCTCCCCCGCTTTTGTATTTTTCTTTTGTGTCAAATTCTGTTGTCATTACTATTCTATACCAAACAATATTATTTTTACAATATAAATTTAATAATTTTTTATTTATTACTTATATGTATATTTTCAACTTTTGCATTTAGCTCTCTTTGAACTATACTTTGTATTTGTGCTATATCTGATTCTTGTAGTTTTTCCGCTTTTACCACTACACTTATACTATCATTATTTACAAATATTACAACATCTTTAAACCCTTTATTTTTTATTAAATTCTCAGCTATCATTATTGCATTTTTTTGACTGTTTATTGTACTTATTTCTTTTTGTGATGTTGATTTTTGCTCTGCAGATACATTTGTACTTGCTAAAATTGATTGATATGATTCTAACATTTCTGAATACATATTTTCTCTTTCTAATTTTGATTCAGCAAAATATTTTTCAGTATCTGTAGTTTCTTTTGCTGATGTTGTTGTAGTTTCTTTTGTTGTATTTGTTTGATTTTTAACATCACTTGACTGATTTACACTATTTTCTGTTTTACTTTTATTATCTGCATTTACTGTACTATTTGTAGTATTTGCCACATCATTTTTTTGTTCCACATTATTTTGTGGTATTGCATTATTTAAATCAGTACTTACAAGTTTGGCATCACCTATTCCTGCCATTTCTTCATTGTTTATTGTACCTGATGTTTGAGCAGTTTGCTCTGTTTGCATTGTATAATTTAAATAGCCAGCTGTAATTAACATTAGAGCTATTGCAAATATAACAATTTGATTTTTCTTTAATGCTTTCATCATACCTTTTTTACATGATATATACATAATTCGTATAATCATTCGCTCCCTTCTTGTATAATATATGTAAAAGTTTTTATTAAACTTTACATTTTATTTAATTCATTTCAAAAACTTGAATTTTATATGTAGATAATCCTGTTGCCGCTTCAACTGCCTGTATTATATTAGCCTTTACATTTGCATCACCTGCACCTTTTGCTATTACAACAGCACCTTGAATTTGCGGACTTGTAACACTTTGTGTTATAACATCATTATTTGAACTTACAACTTCTTTTTTATTCGTAGTAGAGCTTACTTTTCTTTTTCCACCACTTGTATCTTCTTCTTCTGTAACACTTTCACCATAATCTTCGTTATAAATTGGATTAACTACACTGGTTTGAGAATATGTAATTAACACCTCAACTTCACCAACACCACTTATATTTGATAATATTTTTTTCAACTTTTGCTCTAAATCACTATTTTGATTTGTGTTCTCTTCTATTATATTTGTGTCAGCCAATACTTTAGTACTATTTGCATTATCTTTTTTTGCTTTTCCATTATCTTTCCAAATATAATTAATTGCCACAATAACAATAATTAGTAATATTGCTAATAATATTAAATTTTCGACACTTTTTTTACTATCTTTTTTTTCACTTTTTATTAAAGAATTTTTCAAGTTTCCAAATTTTTCTTTAAACATTTAATTTTTCTCACCTCCAAATTAAGAAACATTTATATTATTTAAATCTATTTGATAAATTTGCTTTATATATTCTTTAATTTCATTTTTATCATTTTCTGTAATTATAGCATTATTTTGCGAATCATCTTTTTTTACTTTTATTTTTATTGCTTTAATATTATCTACAATAGTCTTTACTTGCTTTTCGTCTTGATTAGAATTTGTAACTTTTTCATCAACCTTTATATCAATTCTTTCTATATTATATTTATCATCATTTGATATTGATATATTAATATTATTTGAAATGTAACCTTTTTCTTTTAATTTTGTTTTTAAATCATTTTGTAAATTTTGAGAATAAATTTTTTTTATTGAACTTTGTGCATTATCTGATACCTCGTTTGTTTTAAGAGCATTACTGTTACTTTGTATATAGTTTTCAACTTTTATATAATTATTCAAATCTTCACCTTTAAAACTGCCTATGACTGGGCTTATGATTGTGTATACTATAAAAATTCCTATGATTATTTTTATGTATTTTTTTGATGTACTATTTGGTAGTATCATTTCAATTATGGTTGCTATTATTACTGCAATTACAATTCCTGTAGCCCATGATTTAAACCATTCTAGCATAATTTTATACTCCTTATACCATTTTTAAGTCACAACTCTAACTTAATTGTGATGATATCTTCTTCACTACTTTGTGCTATGTTAGAAATGTTGCATTTTTTTATTTTTATGTTATGCTGCCGGAATTTGATATTTTTACTATTAGTGTTGTTCCTATTATTATCATTGTTGACATACTGAACATTAGTCCTAGTAGAATTTTAAATGTGTCTCCCATTGTGTCTAATAGTTTTACTACTTTTTCGTCTGCTATTGGTTCGCATATTGCTGCTCCTATATAGTAAATTGCCATAAATAGCAGTAGTTTTATTATTGGACCTACTGATATTGCTAGTATTATTATTACACCTACTATTCCTACTGCATTTTTTAGTATACTACTGCAACCTATTACTGAGTCTACTGCATCGCCTAGTATTTTGCCAACTACTGGTATTAGGTTTGATACTGCTGCTTTGGCTGTTTTTGAAGTTACTGCATCTACACTACTGCTTAGTGTTCCATCAACTGATACTAGTGTTACAAATAATGTTAAAATTACTCCTATAATCCATATTGTACTTGATTTGAGTCTTTTGGCTAATCTGTCTATTTGTACTTTATTTGATATTTTTGATACTATTCCTAGAGCTGTTGATACTAGTACTATTGGTATTGCTATATTGTTTATAAAATTTCCTATTAGTGATATCATAAATACTAGTATTGGTTGAATTATTGTAGCTGTTGTTACACTTCCTGTTGTTATTATTAGTGTCATCATTATTGGGATTAATAAATTTGTAAAGCTTGTCATATTTTGTATTGATTCTTTTATTAAACTTATTATGTCTGAAAAATTTGTTAGCACAATTGTTACTATTAATATGTATTGCACATAAAATGCTATTTGAGAAATGCTTTTGTTTTCTAGTCCTTCGGTTATGCAATTTAGTATACTATTTATTATTATAATTAATATAATACTTCCTAATATTGTGATTGCATTTTGTAGCTCTTTTCCAAATATTTTTAATGTGCCTGTCCATAATTTTGTATTATCTATTTTTCCAGATATTGCTGATGATAGTATTTCGTTTATATCTAAATTTTCAAATGTTCCTGAAGTGTATTTTTCAGATTGTTCTATAAAATCTGTCACTCCGAGCTGCATCTTTTTGATTATCCATTACTTCGTTTTTTTCTTCTGCTTGTACAATTTGAGCACATAGTAAAAATACAAATATAATTATTATAAATATTTTATATTTTTTCATTTGAACTCCCTTTTATACTATAAGAATCAATTATGGTAATACTTTTAATATTACTTCTAATAAGCTTGATATTATTGGTATTGATGCAGATACTATTAATACTTTACTTCCAATATCAATTTTAGTTGCAATTGCGCTTTCTCCTGCATCTTTACAAATGCTTGTTGCAAATTCTGCAAGTATTGCTATTCCTGTTATTTTTAATAGTACTATAACAAATTTATTATTTATTGAGGCTTTATTTGTATAATCATTTATAACACCAACAATTTGAGAAATTGTGTCAAAAGTCATTCCTAAAATTAATATACCTGCCGCTAAAGAAACGTATATTGCAAATTCTGGCTTGTACTGTTTTACTATTATTATAATTACTAAAGCAATTAAGCCTATTCCTATTAATTTTACAATGTCCATAATTTCTCCTTGCTTATAAATTAAAAATTGTTCTTACTGTTGTAAATAAATTACTTATTTCTTTTATTATTATTGTAAGAACTATAATAACTCCTGCAAGAGTTGTCATCATTGCTTGATCTTCTCTTCCAGCTCTTACCAACACTTGATGTAATACCGCAACCAATATTCCTATTGCTGCAATTTTAAATAATAAATCTACATTCATAAGTTGACCCTTTCTTGTAATTTTGTAAAGATTTATTTCTGTTTAATTGTTCGAATTTTATACCAGTACAATTACAACTGCTAAACCAACTATTATTCCTAATTTTTTATACATAGTTTCATTTTTATCTTTTTGCTCAATTGCTTCTTTTATTTGCTCGTTTAAAAATCCATTTACAAGTCTTATTTGACTTAGTTGACCATCAATGTCTGTACTACCTAATAATTTTCCAAGAGACCTTAAAGCTTCTTTATCATCTTCTAGTAACATTATATTTGAATTATTTAAACTTTTCTCCCACGCATCTCCTGCAAAATCTAAAGACATATTTCTGCTTGCATCCCAAAATAATTTTCCAACATCACCTTTTATTTTTTTAGATATTTCTAAAAATACATCTGGTATTGGTTCATATGTATACATTATTTTTGTTTCAAATATGTTTAATGCTTTTTTTATTTTTTTTAAATTATTTGCTCTTTCAGTATACCTATTTGAAATTTTTACTCCTATTGTAGAGATTGTCCCAAATACTGCAAAAAGCATTACGATTTTTAATACTAACATTTATAAATCTCCCTAGTCTTATATATATTCATTTTTTATTTTATTAGAACTTTAATTTTGTATATTTACTACATTTTTTATTTTTCCTTTTTGTTTTTCATCTAAAAATATTATTTTACTAAATAGTTGTAAATTTATTATTTTATTTATTTCGTTGTTTTTTAGCAAATCTTCCATATTACTACCATGTGCTGTAAATATACATTTTACACCAGAACATATTGCATAATTTATAATATTTACATCATCTTTATTTCCAATTTCATCTGCTATTATTACTTTTGGAGCCATTGACCTAACTGCCATTCTTATTCCTATTGATTTTGGAACATTATCTAATACATCTGTTCTAATTCCTACATCATTGAATGTAATACCTTTGGTCATTGCTGCTATTTCACCTCTTTCGTCTATTATAGAAACATCTAAACCTCTAAAATTTATCTCATTTATTCCATTGCTTATTCGTTTAGCTAAATCACGAATCATTGTAGTTTTTCCCGCTCCTGGTGGTGATACTATTAGTGTGTTAAATATTGTATTATTTTCTGTATCCAATACATATTTTAAAATATTATCACTTGCACCATTTATTTGATGTGATATTCTAAAATTTAATGAATATATATAGCTTATATTTGATACTTGTCCATCTTTAATCACAACATTTCCAGCAATTCCAACTCTATTTCCACCTGGCAAAGTTATAAATCCATTGCAAATTTGGTTTTGATATGTATAAATTGAATTATTACAAATATTTTGCAAGATTCCAATGATTTCATTTGTTGTTATTGTGTAACTCAAAACTATTTCAACTTGCCCTAATTTTAAAATTACTGGTTTATTAGCTCTTATTCTAATTTCTTCTAATTTCTGAATGTTATGCTCCAAAATTAGTTTTGCAAGTTGTGTGGGTAAACATTTTAGAATATATTCCATAAAATATTCCTCCTATTTTTTCTGGGACGTTATTTTCGAGGGACGGTCCTGGCTTCTTTTAATCTGGGACGGTCCTGATTTCTTTCAATCTGAAACAGAAGTGTGTCAAAAAGCTCCGTCCCTTTTGACACCTTTTGACATTCCATGAAATATTCCTCCTTGATAACGCCAAAAAAGCATACTATATTAATATAGTATGCTTTTTTTTTATATTTAGAACTCTATTTTATTCTGCCCAGTTGTGATATACATTTAACACATCATCTAGGTCATCTAAATTATCTAATAATCTTTGCATTTTTTCAGCTGATTTTTCGTCTAATTCAACTGTTGTTGTTGGTACCATTCTTACTTCTGCTTCTAAGAATTCAAATCCTTGCTCTTCTAATTTTTCTCTTACTGATGAAAAATCTGATGGATCTGTTGTTATTTCGTATACTTCGTCATCTGCAGAAAAATCTTCTGCTCCAGCTTCTAGAGCTGTCATCATTAATTCATCTTCTGATAGTGGTGATGTTGTTTTATCTATTACTATTACACCTTTTTTATTGAATAGGTATGATACACATCCTGATGTTCCTAAGTTTCCACCTGCTTTGTCGAATACATGACGTACATCTGCTGCAGTTCTGTTTTTATTGTCTGTACTTGCTTCTACTATTACAGCAACTCCGTTTGTACCATATCCTTCATATATCATTTCTTCATAGTTTGCACTATCTGTTGCTCCTGCTGCTTTTTTTATTGCATTGTTTATTGTGTCATTTGGCATATTTGCTGCTTTACATTTTGCTATTACATCTTTTAATTTGGAATTACCTGCTGGATCTGGACCACCTGCTTTTACTGCTATTAATAATTCTCTTCCTAATTTTGTAAATATTTTTCCTCTTGCTGCATCAGCTTTACCTTTTTTGGCTTGTATGTTATGCCATTTGCTATGTCCTGACATGCTAATTCCTCCTTTTTTTATAATCTCTTTTCCGTGTATTCAAAAAATACAAATCTATGTTATTTTATCATACTTTTTTGCGTTTGTGTAGTAATTTTTGGAAATTAGCAAATTTTTTATTTTTGTGATACATAAATTTATTATTTTGATACATCAAAAAAATGCTCCATTATTGTAATAGAGCATTTTTAGATTGCTTTAGTTTTTTATACCTTTTTTTATGTTTTCAATTTCTTCCTTTGATAATCCTGTTATTTCTATTATTACATCTATTGGCATTTTTTTAGCTAGCATTTTCTTAGCTGTATCCTTCATACTTTCGTATTTGCCATCTTCAACACCTTGGCAATATCCGTATTCTTGAATTGCATTTTGGTCCATTATATATTTTTTTCGTAATCTTGCTAGCTCTTGTTCGTGTTTATCTTTACTTATTTGCTCTAATGTATCTTTGGCTTGCTTTATTGCTTTTTTTGTTGTCTTTATGCTTTCATCCTTTTCGTTTTCTATATCTTTTTCTGACATATTTACCACCTCTGGATTTTCTAAAAATTCTGTCAATATTAACTCTGAGTAGTCTTTTTCTCTTATCTTCCATTCTGTAAAGTATTTCTTTGCTTGCTCTATTCCCTTTATTTTCAAATATCTAAATTCCAAGCCCCCACTCGAATCTCGACCATCTGTTTTTATATTAGATCTCAATATAACCACAGGTAAAACATTTTTTCAGTTCCGCCACTTTTAAAAGTCCAAAAATTATATGCCAAATGCCCAGATGTTACTGTTCGAACATAATAAACTACATCATCATTTCTAAGCCAAATATAACGAGAAGCTACAAAAAACGTTTTTTCTATAAAATTTTTAGTATCATAAAAATAATAATCATTAGTGCTTTTATTTATAGTATCATCTGTATATTTAATTGTTACTGGATTTACATTACTTGCAACAATTAGCGTTCCATCTTCATTTATAAAAGTACCACTCGTACTTCCCTTAACATTCATAATACTATCATTTACTGGTATTTCATATTTATATTCGCTATCTACGTAGAATTTTAAATTTGTTGGCTTTTCATTTATTGCTAACTTTATGTCATAATCTATTGCAACTTCACTTTCTCTTCCATCTAGTTCTAAATCAAAGTGCCCTTGTGTTCCTGAAGCTATTTTATTTTTTTCTACGTTGTTGTGAGTGTCCATTGTTTGTGCTAAATCTATGTCTGGTATTGTTTGTGTTTGTCCGTTTACTTTAAAGCTCCATTTTGCTACTGTTGCTGTTCCATTTTCTGTTAGTGTTGTTTTGTATTTTGAATAAGCATACTTTGAAAATACTATTGCTGTTATTAATAATAATGCAATAGTATTACTATTGGTTTTGTATTGGTTTGTGTTGTTGTTTGTTTCTTATCATTTTTGCTCATTGGTATCTTTCCTCTGTTTTTTCTTTTGGTAAATATTATATCTACTTCGTTTTTATATTATTATCATCATTATACCAATTAGTATTTTTTTACGCAAGATAAATCTCGACATTTTTCGCCAAGGTTTAGTGGTAATTTGGGAAAATAGTTTATTTATCACAGTTATTATCTCAATAATACTGTACCTAATTAATAAAGAGCTAAATTATTCTAACTTCATTTAATCTCAAAACCAGCTAAAACAAAATTTATAAAATCTGTCCCCTTTCCCACTTCTAAATTGCATAATTGATACTTTTTGCTACAATATTTTTCATGTTTTCTATTAAATCATCTACTTCTTTTGGCGTTACAATCATATTATAATCTCTTGGATTTAGAGCTGTTTTTATTTCTTCGTAATTATCTTGATTTTTTAAATTGTTTAAATAGTCATTTGATTTAGCTTGACTTTGTAGATTTTCTATAAATATGTCTAAACAATCATTTGTTATTGTTGCTAAGTCAACAACCATTGGTACTCCAATTGCTATTACAGGTACTCCTAATGTGTTTTTGCTTAGCTCTTTTCTAGTATTACCAACGCCAGCTCCTGGCACTATTCCCGTATCTGAAATTTGTATTGTACTACTTATTCTTTCAATACTCTTTGATGCTAAACTATCTATTACAATTATCAATTTAGGTTTTACATTATCAACTACACCTTTTATTATTTCCAAAGTTTCTATACCTGTTGTTCCTAATACACCTGGTGCAATTGTACATACAGACCTTGCTCCTTTTATAACACATTCTGGTGCATATTTTAATAAATGTCTTGTAACTTCGATTTCTTGAGATACTTTTGGACCTAATGCATCTGGAGTAACAAATTGATTTCCCAACCCCACAACTAAAATTTCATCTTGTTTACCAATTTTTTCATCAACAATACTTGCAAGCTCCTCACTAATTATATTAGAAGCATTCTCGATTTCATCATCATCTGCTAATCTTAAATTTTTAATATCAACTGTAACATACGTTCCAATCGGTTTGCCAATTGCTTTTTCCCCTTCTTCATTTATTATTTTAACCACAGATGACTTAATATTTTCATTACTTATCTTCTCAATTGTTTCAATTCCCGGAATATCACCTTCCAGCTTATTAGCTTTTTTATAAATATCACGTCTCTCATCTGCCATATCAGTTCTAAAATTATACATATAAAATCATTCCCTTCAAAAAAATAATGTCTTCCAAAATATTATTTGGAAAACATTATTTTTTATTCATATTATATCTATAATATTTAACTACAATATCCACATATTACAGCTTCAATGCCAATATTTAAATCAATATCACCATCTTTGTATTTTTCATCTAAATTTATAAATTGTTTTAATATATTATACAACTCATCTTCCTTAAAATAGCCTGCTTGCTTTTTATATTTTGAAACAAGGAATGTTTGATTTGGTTTTAAATTTAAATTTTCTTGTATGTCTTTTTTATATTTTTCACATAATTTAACTATATATAATTTTTTAAAATGATTATACAATGTAATTAAAATTTTTTGAATAGGCTCTTTAGCATATATCAAATTTCTTAACACTTCTAATGATTTTGCAACATTTTTTCTGCCTAAATTATCTGTTAAATCAAATATAACGCTATCAAATTGTCTTATAGATAATATATCTATATCTTCTTTAGTTATTTGACCACCTTTTCCCTTATATTCAATCAACTTTCTTATTTCATTAATTAAATCTTGTAAATTTGTACCACAACATTCTATAAAATATGCTAATGTTGGATTATCAATATTTACAGAATATGCATTACAAATATATTTAATTCTATTTGATAGTTCTTGTGGCTTTTCAGGTTCAAAATTACATACTATTCCAATTTTTTCTATTGTTTTATATAATTTATTTTTTTCAATATCATCTTCAATAAATACTATAACATTCTGATCTTTTATTTCATCTTTATTATTTTCAATATATTCAGATATTTTTTCTATTTTATCAATTATTAATTGATTTTTCTTCTTAGATTGTTTTTTTAGCAAATCTGTGTTTTTTATTATAATTAGTTTTCTTTCAAATCCAAATGCAGGAGTTTGAATTTCAGAAATGATATTATCAATGGCTGAATTATCTATTTTAATATAATTCAATCCATCTACTAAATTTCCAAAAGATTTTTTTATTTTTTTTACTACATTATCTAATAAATATCGCTCTTGTCCATATAGTAAATATATGCTTGACAACTTATTTTCTTTTAATTCTTTTTCTAATTGATTAATAGTCATACATTTTCTCCTACACTTTAAACAAAATTATAATATTATTCTAAATACTTCAGCAACACTCCAACACTGTGCAAATGCTCCTTTAGATTCAAATGGTCTTTTTGAATCATAAAGCTCTGAAATGCTACCTATTGTTTTTCCTTCGTTTAGCTCTTTTGTATATGTCTTTTTTAATTTTTCAACAAATTTTTGATGATGCTCAATTAAATTATTTTTCTCGCTTTTACTTTTTTCCGCATTAATGATATTTAAAAATGCATCATTGTATGGACCTAATAACCATGGCCATGTAATTCCCTGATGATAACTAATATCTCTTCTATATGAATCTCCTTCATATACTTCAGTATAATGAACTTCGCCTTTTGCTAATGTTTTTAATCCATAATTATTTAACAACTTTTTAGTTACAGTATTAAACATCTCTTTTGCAACTTCTGTTTTTGGATTTATAACTGGGTAACTTAATGATAGAGCAAATAATTGATTTGGTCTAATTTTATCATCACCTAAAACATCATATAAACATTTATTCTTTTTATTGTAAAATTTTTCATTAAATGATTTTTTAGTATTATTAGCTAGTTCTTTTAGCTCATTTATTATATCTACATCATCTTCAAATTTTTCTGCAAGTTCAGCAGTAATCATAAGTGCATTATACCACATAGCATTAATTTCAACTTGCTTTCCATTTCTTGGAGTAACAACATAATCGCCAACTTTTGCATCCATCCAAGTGTTTTGAGTTTCTAATGATCCTGCAGATATTAAATAATCTTCATCTAAATAAATATTATTTTTATCTAAATCAATACCTTTGGTATAATTCTTAATAATGTTCTTTAATTTTGTATATAATTTATCCTTAACAAAATCGTAATCTTTAGTATAATTTATATATTTTTTAACCTGTTCAAATAATAATAAACTTGCATCAACACTATTATATAGTGGAGTATTATCATACTCAGAATATCCATTTGGTACTAATCCTTGTTTTATGTCTTTTGTAAATGTTAATAATACTTTTCTTGCAACATCAAATCTTTTATTTTTTAATACTGTTCCTTCAAAAGAAATTAATGTATCTCTTCCCCAGTCTAAAAACCAAGGATATCCAGCTATAAGAGTTAGTAGATTTTTTCTTGATACAATAAAATTATCTGTTGCTATTATATATTTTTTTATTAAATCATCATCACCAGATAAATCTGATTTATCTATTAATTGCTTAATTCTTTTCTTTTCATTTTGAATTATTTTTACACCATTTTTTCTATCAATTTTTATTTCATCAAGAGAGCAAGCAAATGTAATATATTTTTCTTCATTTGGATTAATTTCAATTTCATATGTTCCTGCTATTGCGTGGTTTTCTTCACTTGGAAGTCCTCTTTTTTCTTCTTCTATATAGTACATATTTTTAAATGAATCATTTTCTTTTACAATATAATTTCCATCTGAACAATTCATATATATGTGATGCTCACTATTATCTATCACTATATCAACTAAATTTTTATTATTGGTTTGCTTTATATAAAAATTCTTATTATAGCTTGTACCATGAAAATCTCTATAATTAAGTAATGGTGTTAAACTTAATTTCGTTTTTGAATCATTATTTTTTATTTTATACAAAATAATAGAAACATTTTTTCTGTATTCCATACATATTGTTTTTTCAATTTCTATTCCCTCAACATTATAATAGTATGTTGGAACTTCTTCTTTTTCAAATGCTACTAAATTTTTATATCCTTCTGATATATTATTTTTACACATATTTGTATATAATGGATATGTTTTTCCATTAATATCTATACTTTCATCAACTTTTGAAACCAATAGATATCTTTGTGCAGGAGGATTTAATGGTGCCACAAGTATTCCGTGGTATCTTCTTGTATTAGCACCTGCTACTGTTGAACTTGCAAATCCTCCAAGTCCATTTGTAACAATCCATTCTTTTTTTATTATATCTTCAAAACTTGATTTTTTTAAGTTCATTCATACTTACCTCTCTTTTTCTTCAGTATTATCCTATATAAAAATTACAAATTTTATTTATTCATAATTTTTCTTCGCTTTTCTTCTTCTATCTTTTTAGCTCTTTGTGTATCAGTATTGTATTTTTTAATATTGCTTACTTTTTCTAAAATTTGATTACTTCTTTTTTCATTCATAATCTTTCTTTTTAATTTTTCATCACTTTCTCTTATTGACATTATTCTGTTTTCATATTTAGAATAAAATTTGCTTTTTCCATCTTTATTTAATTTTTGTTTTTTCCATTTATTTTTCTTTTTAGGATTAATTTTCTTATATTTTAGTTTTTGACTTAAAATTAAATATTCTGGGTCATTTTGCTTATCTTTAAATTTTAAATCTTCACAAACCAATTCAATTATCGCTCCTGCAATTGCATCTGGATTATGTCGTATATGACCATTTTCAACTGTTGCTAAATCCCTTTTAATAAGTTTTATTCCTTCATTTTTTGCTCTTTGAATATCTTGCTCTACTAGCTCTGAACCTTGCATATTATATTTTCTTATGTATTCTGGCATAACTTCTCCTGTATCATAAATACAGTAATCTATCATTCCTTCACCCATATGTCTTTTTATTGCTCTTATATGGTCTGTTAAAGAATAATTATATGTTTGCCCTGGTTCAGTCATAATATTGCTAACATAAATTTTAAATGCTTTTGATTCCTTTATTGCCTTTGATACGCCTTTTACCAAAAGATTTGGTATTACATTTGTATATAAACTTCCTGGCCCTATAACTATTGCATCTGCATCTTTAATTGCTTCGACAACACCTGGTGATACCTTACAATTTGATGGGCTTATGTATACTCTTTTTATATTACATACTTTTTCATTAATAACATCTGGAATTTCATTTTTTCCTCTTATAACAGTACCATCTGTTAGCTCTGCACATATTTCGATTTCATCTTGAGTAACTGGTAGCACTTTTCCTGTTATATTTAAAATATTTTTCGATTTTTCTACAGATTTTGAAAAATCTGAATATAAGTTTTGCATTGCTAATAAGTAAATATCTCCAAAAGAAAGTGACTTTAATGCTCCATATGTAAATTGGTGTTTTATTAAATTTTCCATTTCTTCTTCATTATATGCTAATGCAATTAAACTTTCTTTTATATCTTCTAATGGTAATGTATTAAGTAACATTCGTGAATCTGTTTTTCCTTCTCCATAATCACTTACTGTTACAACTGCTGTAATATTATCAGTATAAGTTTTTAAACCTCGAAGTACAGCATTTAAACCATTTCCACCACCTATAACAACTATTTTAGGACCTTGATTATATACTTTTTTATTATATATTAAGGATTTTACATTATCTCTTTTATCAGTTTCTTTTACCAAAAGCTCTAATGTTCTTTTTTGAATAGAAACAACTGAAAAAACAATTCCAGAAAATCCTAATATAAATAATATAACTATTTTAAAAACACTTGTTATGTCTAACGACTCTGTAACAAAAATTGTTGACATAGCATAACAAATTGCAATCATCGAAACTAAAATTAAAAACAGCCATCTCTTAATTTTATTTTCGGATTTAAACCACGAAAAAAAACCTTTCATTATCTAACCTCTTCCTTCTGATGTTATTCTCCAATTACTTCAACTTCTAATTGAATTTCTTTTTTAAATTTTTCATAAACTTTGTTTTTTACATAATTAACTAATGATAATACATCTTCTGCAGTTGCATTTCCAGTATTTACAACAAAACCTGCATGAACATCAGATATTTGAGCTCCACCTATTGTGTAACCCTTTAAACCACATTCATCAATTAATTTAGCAGTAATAAAATCACTACCACGTTTAAATGTGCTACCTGCATTAGGCATATTTATTGGTTGTTTTGATTTTCTAGCATTTAAATTTTCGTCCATCTTTTGCTTTATTTCATCTTGATTTTCCTGTATATCAAGCATTAATTTACTTTGTATTATAATTAGATTGTTATTCATAAAAGCACTGTGTCTGTATGAAAAATTTTGCTCTTTATTTGCAAGCTCTATAATGTTTCCTGTAATATCAATGCATTTTGTTGATATTACAATATCTTTAAATTCACCACCATAAGCTCCAGCATTCATTCTTACTGCGCCACCTATTGTTCCTGGAATTCCAGATGCAAACTCAAATCCACCTATTGATTCCTTTAGTAATTTTTGTGCTAGCAATCCTAATGAAACTCCAGCTCCTACAGTTACTATTGCTTTATTATCATCTTTTTTTATATCAATTTTTTTAAAATCTAATTTTACAACAATACCACGAATTCCATTGTCTTTAACAAGAATATTGCTTCCATTTCCTACTATTGTAAAATTTATTTTATTTTCGTTTATAAATTTTAATATATTTTTTAAGTCATCTAAATCTGATATTTTTATAAATATATCAGCATTTCCTCCTATTTTAAATGATGTATGTTTTTTCATTGGCTCATCCTTTTTTATTTCAGAACACTTTAAATTTTCTAAACAGTAATTAAAAATTTCTTCTTTATTCAAAATAGTACCTCCAAATTTTTTTATATTATATATTAGATTATATTAAAAATCAATGTTGGATTTGCTAATATGTTAAAATGTTTTTTCATTATTTTTTTAAACAAAATTTTTACACTAACATATGTAATAATAACAAATTTATTATTTTTTTATAATTAACTCTTTGCTGAAACTGAATTTCAAAATGTTTGACGAAAATTCTAATTTGCTCCTCTTACTGGACTAGAACCAACGACAATTTGGATGTTTCTTCTACTTCATTTTTCTAACCAAAAGGAGTGCATCTTGTTTTATACAGACCTCTTATGTTTTATAAAAAAATATCTAAAAATATTTTAGGAGCTTTCAAAAGAAAGCTCCCATCTTCGGTCATTATTTGTTAGTATATTATTTTTTCTTGTTCTCACTCTTTCCATTTTTCAAATACTAAATCAGTTTTTTCCGACTTAATATTTTTGATGCACTCGCTCCCATCCTCTGAAACATACAAATTAACTCTATAAATTCCATCTTTGGATTTAAAATTTATACCTGAAGAATAGAACAATTCATATGTATCATCTGATATGAAAGTAGTTTTACCTGTACATAAATTATACATATGAAGAGTCATATCATTCTCTATATAATATAATCCATTTATATGTATTTCAACAGGCAATCCTGAAAAATAATTTGAAATTGGTATACATTTTTCCTGCGTACATAACATTAAAGTAGAATTTTCAAAATCTCCTTCAGTAACAACTACATCATCCATATAATAAGCTAATATAGTAGGCTTTTCGAATGGCACCTCAAATTCTGCAATTTTGTTACCAAGATAAAATTCTGCTATGATATTTTTTCCAATACAATAAGTTCTATCATTTTTGCATATAAAAGTGTCATATGTAGAATAATCATTGCAATCAATTGTTCTCCAAGTCAATCTTCTTGTCATGTCTTTAGTATTTTTTGCAAATAATGCACGACTTTCTCTGTCAATAAAAATAGAGTATTCATCATTTATTGACAAAGGATTATAATCTTTGAGCTCTTCTTCGTGTTCTTTTACAAAGTCCTGAATAATCGTAAATTCCTTATCTGAAAGATGTGAATCTTCATTTTCCCAACCTGAATTATTGCTAAGAAGACTAAGTATTATGGTTTTAGGCTCACTTGGATCAGCTGATGCAGTGTTTATCTTTTCATTTCTGCAGAGAAAATGTACAAATAATACACCTGTAATTATAAGCACAAATATAACAGCCACGCTTATAATTATCCGCTTGTTATTTTTCATATTTGAATATCCTCCTCGATAATTATCGTCGTCAAATAAGTAGATTGACCAATTCTACTTATTTTAAGTTTTGTTAGCATTTAGAAATATAGAAAAATCTTATATTTCTCACTAACTCCTACTGTGTAAACGAATTTGTCCTTTAATATTGACATTCGCTTGAAAATTTTGACTTTTCCTATTATAGCAAATATTTATTACTAAGTCAAATTTATGTAGACTTTTTCCCTAAAAAATAAAAATCCGATTATTAAATCGATCTGTAATAAAATTTAAACTAAAATATTTATAAATTTGTATTTTCCCTATAAAATACAAAATCGTCGAACCTTTACTGAAACTAAATTTCAAAAAGTTCGACGAAAATTTGAATTGGCTCCTCTTGTTGGACTCGAACCAACGACCTATCGGGAAATGGAATATTGACTTTTTATTGTCTTTATTGGCTTAATCCCCTGGTTTTTTCCCGTTTTTGTTTTTATATTTCCTAAAATTTCCCGAAATTTCCTGAACTAAATCGGGAAAAAGTCGGGAAAAGTCGGGAAATTATTTTATAAATTATTTATATAAATCTCTGGCATCAACGAAACCTAATAAATATATCTTTTTTGTTAATTCTATATTGTGCATTATTATTTTATACTCTTCATCGGTAAAATTTTTCCTATTTTCTTCTATAACTTCTTGTATAAATGTCTGCACTTATATTAAACCTCCTTTTCAAAAAATTGGAGATATCTCTATAAGTATTTTATCATATTATGTTGATTTATGTAACTATGCTATAGCATAGTTATTATCATCAAATTTCCTTTATTTTTCAACAGTTTCCGTTTTCGACATTTTTCGACATTATTCGAGTTTTGATAATATATTATCTACATATGTTTCAATGTTGTTTGAGCTTGCCATTAAATTCAATTTTACGCCTGTGACATATTCTTTTAACGCCTCATTTTCATCATCTAGCATTTTATAAATATTATCTAATATTTTAATAATTTCTTTATTTTCCATTTTGTACCTCTTTTCTTATACATTGTATCATTTTTATCTATTCTAAACAATAGTTATTTTATAAAGAACTTATTTATAGCACAGTTAAAATAAAAATAAGTTTGTTTTAAAATGGTCTTTATGCAGAAAAGAGGTGATAATATGATTTACATAAGAGTTAACGAACTACTTAAACAAAAAAAGAAAAGTAAATATTGGCTTGTAAAACATATGGGAAGTGGATATCAAGCGGTTTCAAATTTAATGAACAATGAAACAACTGGTATAAAATTTGAAACATTAGAAAAAATGTGTGAAATTCTTGAATGTGATCCAGGAGATATTATTGTTATTAAAAATACAACAAGGAGGAAAAGAAAAAATGAGCAAACTACAAAAGCAGTATGAAGAATTAAAAAAGAAAGATAAAAATAAGGTCTATTTATTTAAAGTTGGCATTTTTTATAATATTTTGAATGAAGATGCAAAAGTAGTTTCTGAAGCAATTGGGCTAAAATTAACAGATCTTGGACCCAATTTAATTAAGTGTGGTTTTCCAGTTCCCAATCTAGAGAAATACACTAATTTGTTAAAATCTAAAAATTTAAAATTTGAAGTTATAAACACCCTTACATCTTCTAATAATCAAACACCCTCTTGCACTAATATTATTAGACAAATACAAGGTATTGATTTAAATAATACTACTTGCAAAGAAGCATTTGATATATTGTATAATATACAACAAAAATTAAAAAATATGCAATAAAAAGAGGGTTTTTCCCTCTTTTAAATTTTTTTGAATTTTTTTGAAAAAATGCTTGACTTTTTACCGTAACGGTATTAAAATATATTTAACAAAAAACAAAGGAGGAATATGAAATGGATTTAACAAAATTAAGTGTACAAGAATTAAATAAGTTAATAGAGGATGCTAAAACAGAATTAGCAAGCAGAGAAGATGAAAAAATAATATATTTAACAGAGTTTAGAAGAGGTAATAGTGGCTATAAAAGATGGGCAAAAGAAATAACTGCCGTTGATACAACCAAAACAGATTGTTATGCTTTTTCTGGAAATTGGTTAAGTAAAGAAGATGAAACAGAAAATCTGGTTTCTAAAGGATCTTATATATTAGAATATATCGGGACAAAAGAAAATCAATTTTGCTTATATAAAGCTTTAGACAACAATAACAAAAAGCTTGTTTTAGAAGGAGATAAAAAAAGTCTTATAAGTTTTATAAGTGAAGTTAGCAAGATTGTAAAATAAGGAGATTTTATGGAAGAAACAAGAAAATTAAAAATAATAAAAAATAAAGATGGACATGGAACCATGGGCTATAAAATAGCCCTTCCATCTAAATGGATAGAAATTATGGGGTTAGACAAAACTGATTATGCAACATTAATATTTAAAGATAATAGTATAACTATAAAAAATAAGGAGGAAAAAAATATGAAATTAGTAAAAGGAAATTTAGGATTCTATGAATTTGGAGAATATGTAAGAAAATTTGAAGAAAAAATATTAAATACAGACGGAGTTGTAAATCTTTTAGTGAGCGATATGGATGAGGAAATTCCTTTTTCTGGTGGTGTTTTTAGAAGAGAATACTGTGGAAAAGGTAAGCGTGGCGGAACAAAGATAAAAAAAGATTTGCTATATACAAAAACTCCAGATAATATTTTTGAAATCTATGAATATGAGGATTAATATAAAAAATAAAAATAAGAGGAATTTTCTTCCTCTTATTTTTATTTATACATCTCATGTTAAAGTTAAACCAATTTTTTTTAATAAATTTTAAACTAATAATAGTTTTAGTTTAGAAAATATTACTTTTATTTTAAAATTCATTAAAATACATTCCATGTTATAGTTAAACTGAAGGCAGATTAATTTAATAGAATCTACCGAGTAATTGGAACTAAAATTATAATATACTATGTTTATATTCTTGTCAATACTTTTTTAAATTTTATTGCAATAATCTAAACATATCCAACCGCTTTTTGTTAATCCCCAATTACCGTGTACTTTTGTAATATTACAAATTACACCTTTTTTATATCCATTGTAATAATAATCACCACGATGCTTATTTTGGTATCTTGCGTTTTGAGTTAACTGTTTATATGTCTTTGCTTTATAATTTGTTCCTGCACCTGCCCTAACATGAATATTAGTGCTAACTTTGTATTTTCCTGTTGTGTATGTCTTTTGTGTAGAAATTGTTTTTTTGCCTGGATTTATAGAAGATAAATAAGCTACACTTACCCATTTGCTTTCTCCTATTCTTGCCCATACTCCATTTGTTTCATACACTGTAACTTCTGTGCCATTTTTTAGACTCCCTACTTTAGCTCCTCCTGGCGAATTTCTTACATTCAATGTTGTATTTACTTTTACATATCGAATATATGTAGCTGTAGAAACTTGTGCATCTGTTGAATTATTTGTATTTACTGCATTTGGATTATATTTATAACAGAAAAATTGTTTATAATTAGCATATTTTTTAAAGTTATTTATACTACAGTATACTGTATTTCCATTAACAACAACCTTCCCCCTTCTTGTAGAAACATCAAATTTCCCAGAGTATAAATAAGGATCATATATCTTAATTGTATCTCCATCAATTCCATATAAAACTATGTAATGCCCTCGACTTGTGAAAAGGCCATTGCCACAACTAGCAATTATATAATGGTTGTTTCGCAATAAATTAATCATTTCATCTATATTGCTTGTTTCGCAATATTCAATATTAAATTCATCAGCAACAGCACGATATGCACTCCAATATGTTCCAGAATTAGCACTTCTGTATCCATTAGAAACAAAACAATCTGCTAATTCTGTTATACTTACATTTCCTACAATACTGTCAATAATCATTGTGGCACTAGCTACACCACAACCACTTGAGCCTATCGTTTGGCTTGAATTTCCGACTGATGTATATGGATAATATCTCCACCTACTATCAATTTGAGAAATATATGTTAATTGAGGTTTGCTACCTATTTTTAAATTCCATTTGTTTGATTTGTCTCCATTATATGCAATCTCTCCTTGAAGTTCAAAAGACTCATTTTCAACCTCTTGTACTTCCAATTGTTTTTCTTCTTGTTCTGTTCCTTCTGGAATTTCTGTTGTAGATTGATTATCTACAATATTATCCACAGTATTTACCACAGTTTCCACAGAATTTGAAATTTCTGAAACATCGTGTTCACTATAGTTGACTCCAAAAATCGCACTTGACACAGCTAAAATAATTGTTACTATTGCAGTTATAATCATTTTTCTTTTACTCATAACTAATCCTCCTCGATTTTTATACATCTATTTTCAAACTTTTTATAAGCATCTAAATATATTTCTTTTTTATTACCATTTAATGTGCACTCATAATACATTCCGTCCTTTAAACTTGTACTTAACAAAGCCTTACTATTTTGTAAAGTCTTGCAACTCCATACAACGAATATATCAAACACTGGAATATTATCACTTTTGTCTATGTGTTCCTCTGTATAATTTTTTACTAATTCCTTACATTTTTTTATAAACTTATCACTACCCATTTTTTTATTCTCCTTTCACATTCCAAATTTTGCCAAAAAATAACCCAGAACTGCTGTCGCAATTCCGAGTTAATATTGTTTTACTTAAATTTTCCCAGTTTTTGGCTGGCTTATTTTCTACATCTTTTAATCTGATATTCATGTCGTTTACATCTTCTCTTGTTGCTTTTGTTTCCATGGCAATTTCTTTTACTGCTACAGCTAAATTGTTTATTCCATCAATATTTTTTTCCAATGTATCCAATCTCTTATGTGCAGATTTACAACTTTCCGTATTCTCTGTTATTATTTTTATATACTTTTCTTCCATACAAGCCTCCTATTCAAAAGCTTTTAGTTTTTCTTCTACTTTACTTCTCCAAATTTTTGGTACATCATCTATTGTCATTTTTTTTAATTTTATTCGTATTACATAAAAATCAACCATTATAGATTACCTCCCCTATTTCAGCAATTGCCTGTTCGATTGCGTCAATTCGGTCTAAAATTGTTATTTCGTTAGAATTTTCTAATTGCTGTAATTTTGCAATTTTTAAATATTTTTCATACTCGTTATCATTCAATTCGCTTATATCTCTATGTACTGTAATTTCGTACACATCGTATTCATATTTTATTTCTTCATTTTCTTTTACTTCTTCTATGTTATCGAACAGAGTAACAATTGTTTTATTATCTCTTTTGGAAATTTCATATTTATTTGGTTTTGTATCGCTTTCTGCTTTCATTTTGTATAACCTCCTTACATTTATCTATATCTACAAATGGATATAGATACTTTTGTTTTACTTTGTATGTATTTGTGTGTTTTAACATACCATGGTAGCTTATAACTGCTGTTGCATCTTTATAATTTAATGTGCTCTTTTTAGATATCTTTTTTATTCTTCTTTTTAATCTTAAAAATGTAGTATCTCTTATAGTTGTATAATCTCTATAAAATCTTTTTCCTATAAAATCAATTGGCTCTGCGTCTGTCTTTGCTACTCGCCAATTCGATTTTAATGTTAAATTTTCTTTATTTATAAATTTTTCAATTTCATTTTTTGCTAAATGTATTTTCTTTTTGTTGTTTCCAAAAATTAACATATCATCCATGTACCTAATGTAATACTTAATTTTTAACTTTTCCTTTATAAAATGGTCTAGATCCTGTAAATAATAATTAGCAAAAAATTGGCTTGTATAATTTCCAATAGGAACTCCTGTCGGCTCTGCATACGAATCCACTATTGTATCCATTAATGTTAATGTATTTCTATCTTTAATTATTCTCCTAAATTTGCACTTTAAAATACTTTTATTAATTGTTGGATAGAATTTGTTAATGTCTAATTTTAAATTATATTTTGTATACTTTCTATCTTTTTTTAATATCTTTTGTATGTATTTTACTGCATATATTTGTCCTCTTCCTTTAATAGACGCACAAGAAAAAATGTAGTTTCCTCTTATAAATAGTGGCTCTACAACTTGCATTAAACACCAATGCACAATTTGGTCTGGATAAAATTTTGGTCTGTATATTATTCTTTCTTTCTGCCTTGCACCATCAAAAATTTTTTTCTTGTCATACTCACTTGCAACATATCCACTTATTAAAATCTTTTGTATTTCATTTGTATAGTGTACTATATTATTTAATATCTTTTTTACTGTTGCTCTGTTTCTTTTTCCTTTAGAGGCATTATAAATAGCTTTTTGTATATTATTTTTGTCAATAATATCGTTCCATAAATTTCCTTTTCTTTTCATTACTGGTTCCTTTATATCTTTTTTTGCCTATTAATTTTTCGCTCATGCGGAGCTACTAGACTAATCCAGATTTCGGCTTAATTTTTGCCAAGCGACAAGGAATGCATTATGCAATTTTAATGTTTTAAGAACGCGAGCCCCGCAATTCCAATTCGCATTAGACGCTCCGTTGTTCAAATTCCAATAGAAAGCCCCCACGTTAGCACCATTGTTCGGATTCCCCGAAACACGAGGGGCAAACACACAATTGAAAGTGTAAAAGGCTCTGCTACATAATGAATCCCATTTTTTTATTATACTTATACAAATATAAAAAACAACTCTTTTATAACTTAACTATTCTACAGATTAGATTGTTGGGAGGCTGACCGCCCCCAAACCCCTGTTGTTATATCTGGTCAAAAAGAACGCGAGCCCCGCAAGTCCAATTCGCAGTAGACGCTCCGTTGTACAAAGCCCAAAAGAAAGCCCCCACGTTAGCACCATTGCTCGGACTCCCCGAAACACGAGGGGCAAACACACCTTTTGGATTGCACCAAGTATAATCTGTTATATATGTAGAAGAACCTGCACCATTACCAGCAATTGTTGGAAACATACAGAATGGATTGTTTGTATCGAAGCCTAGCGCTTTTATCCAACCAGATGCTGTAGATAAAGCATAGGAAAGCACATCAAATTTGCTAGTATCTGTGTCGTTATAATCTTCAGGATTATTAGAAAAATATATTTTCCCGTCTTTTATGATATATCCGTCTATCCAATCAAAAATTGAATTAAATTCGAAGTATCTATATCTTGCTCCATGTTTTCCATCGTCTGCCATGCAACCACTGCTAGCTTGAATATCATCTGTACTGCCTGTTTTCTGTGAATATGTCATAACGGCTGATGCTGTAGTAATGTTTACTGGATCCCCATCAAATGCAATTTCATAGCCTGTAACAGTTCCATCATCGTATTTTTTCATTGATGTAACTGTTCTTTCTTTTGCTATTTGTGTTCCTCCATCGCTTGTTCCAATTCCGATTTGTTGACCAATAACAAAACTACCATTTGCTATTATTATTCTATTAGTAGATGTCTCTTCTATTAAAGCTTTATCGCTTGCAAAATTAAATCTAAAAGTAGAATGCATTTGTCCTAATACTTTTTGGGTATTAAAGTCGGCAAACTCTATTAAATATAAAAAAAGAATTACTTGATATCTCCAGTCTAATAAACACGCACCATCTCCATATTGAGATTTTATTAAGTTTCTGAAATTTGTTCTAGAAGTCCAACCTTTAGCACAATATCCAGATTTTGTTTGTAAGTTCCCATCAGGGTCGCTTGAAAGTGGCTTGGCTCCAACACTGAAAGCATTTACTTTTTTATATCCTGTAGTTGCAAAATTTCGTACATATATATCAACGAATTTTTTGTTTTCATCTAGTTTAAATTTCCAATAGGTTTCTGGATAATCTACCATCTCTTCCCCATCAATGTCATCAAAATCTGCATCACCTTTTACTGCTAACAATTTATGCGTTTTTTTATCTCTTTTAACTAGCTTTATATCTTTAAATATTTCTACATTGTCAAAATCATTTTCAACATAAGTTCCATTTTTTGTTGCTTTTGCAGTTAATCCAATGGCATCTCCAAGCCTTTCCAAGCTTGAACTTGCTTGTCCGAAATAATATCTCACTCCATATTCTTTTACTTGTTTTTCTTCTAGAGCATCAATTCTTTCTTCTATTTTTTTTATTTCTTCAGAACTTCCTGTGCCACCTGGCTTAAGATTTACCATAGTTTTTAATTTATGCATTGTACTTCAACCTCCCCACCTTTTTCAGCCTTAACTGTTACTGTTGTGTATTGTTTAGTTGTGTACTTTGCTACCTGTTCATTAAAATTGTTTTCGATTTCTTCTGCAAAATTTGCAGGTATTTTTATACTTTCATTTTCTACAAATGTATCTCCTAAACAAATCAGAATTGCTCCATCTGTAAAATTCTTTATAAAAAAGCTACTTGCCCAAACATCAAAAACGAATTTTTTCGTTTCGCTTGCATTTACATTTATTCTTTTTACTTTCATCTCCTATACCTCCTCTTCTGTTTTTGTATATTCTAGTATTACATAACCATTAAACATACTCCTGTCTTCATTTGTCTGAATTGATACAGTTCGTGCATCGACACCTAAAGGTGTATTATAATTGCGTTCTATATCTTTATAAACTAAAGGTAATGATTGCGTAAACTTTGTAGCATCTTGTCTTGTTGCTATTCCTTCAATTTTAGTAAATTGCTCTAAATTACTTATGTTATGTGCTACATCTTTTTTAGTTGCATTAGGTAATGCTCCAAAATTTATAACTTTTCTATATATGGTTTTGCCATCTATCCAAACTTTATTTGTTTTTCTTTCCTCTTCTAAATAGATATCATTTAATATTCCATTTAATAATTCTGCACTCACTTCTGTTCCTTTTTGCTCAATCTCGTCGTCTTTCAATTCCTGTATTTCCCAATCTATAATTTCTCCAGTGCTTGGATTTTTTAATCGTAGTAATTTGGGATTTTTTTGAATTCTATCTTCAAATAACATATTAATTAACCCCTTTCATACTTAATTATAAGATTTTTATTCCCGGCATCTGTTATTGGTATTGCGATATGATAATAATATCCTGTGTCTATTTCTTTGGATTCAATGTTATCTCCACTGTTATTATTTAACCTTTGATAAATTTTGTATTTTATTAAAATATACTTATAATTGCTTCTTGTTGGATAAAATGGTAAAAACTTAGTAAGATATGTAACTGCAATAGAGTTAATGTTGGGTATATTTTCAATTTTTAATATATTGTTATCTATCGTTAAATTAACATCTTTTCCTATCACATATTCTTTTAACATATATGTTAAATTATTGCTTAATCCAACAGAATATAATAATGGATATGCTTCATTGTCCCAGTACTCGTGTTCGTCTAACTTTTGCTCGTAAATGTTTTCTATGTTTGCCGGAGCTAAATGCACTGGATATCCTATCTTGCTTGTATTTGCCCAAAACAGTGAATCTGTTGTAATTATATCCTTGCGAGTTATAGAAATTTCCTGATTTTCCTGTAAATAAAAATTATACCTTGACACATCTAAAATAGCCTTAACAGGTACAAAATTATTATTGCTTAATGTTGGTGTCCAATAATCATTCCAGCCTATAGCAGTTATTTTTTTGCCATAATACTTCTCTAAGAATTTTGTTCCACCTTTTCGCGCACTATAATCGTAAACAAATGTATTTTTATTAAAATATGCATCGTATTGAACAGTAATTTGATTTGTATTTCCAATTTGCGTTATGTAATCGTCGCCCATATAGCACACATCAAAAGTTTCGTTCGGTAAATTTGACTCTTTATTAAAACTTAATTCATCTTCAAATTTTAATAAACAAAATTTTAATGCTTTCTGATATCCTATTTTACTAGTGTTTTCAACACTTGTTTGAGCTTCTGCTAACTCTTTTAAATATGCATCTAAAATTAGATTTTTAAACTCATATATTTTTTTACCATTGCGAATAACAATAGCTTCATTTTTTATTTTCATTAATATTCCACCTCACATTTTCCGGTAGCAGTATTTACATATATCCAACCAATAGATGCAGATGTTTCTACATCTCTAACAGATACTGCATAATAATCTGTTGCTACCTCTCCAGATATTACTAATACAAGCCCATCTAAATCATATCCCTCGCTGATCCAAGCTTCTTTTGCTAGTCTTAAAACTTTAGTTTCTGTATCTTCGTAATTTTCTACAATATGTGTTTCATCTAATGTCTCTTCAATAAATTCACTTAATATAACGGTATCAACAACATCTTGATTTTCCTGTTGCTCTTCTGGTCTAAACATATCTATATAAGAAGATATTAAATCGCTAGATTTTAATGTTATTTGCCATTCCTCATCGTTTTCATTTTTATATGTATATATTTTCCCTTTTACTGCAAAAATTCCATCTGTAAAAAAAGATGGTTTGGTTATACTAACAATATCTCCAATCTCCAAATTTGGATTTTGTGTATATTTTAAAACAACTTGATTTATAACATTGCTGTTTTGAGTCATAAGTGACCTTGCATAACTTATCAATTGTGCTAAAGAAATCCATTTTTCTTTATAATCTATTGTCTTTTCAATTTGACCACTTGCACTTATTATGCCTTTTAATTTTTCAACTTCTTGACTATATATAAATCTCATTGTCGTATATCTTAATGCTGTATTACTTCTAGCTTTATTTATTGTAACCTCTTTATCAATATTCCATTTAAATCCTGTAATCAAATTGGAAAAAAAACTATCTCTTTGAAGTATTATTTCCCCATCATTTCCCCCATCATCGTTAAAAGTTATATTTCCTTGCTTAACATATTTATTATAATTTGTACTTGTTGTATCGTTTAAATTAATTCCAATTGCATAATTTTTATAATAAACATCATTTGCATCTAATTCAATTTCTATATTAGCCCAAAATTGATTATTGATATTTTTGTCTAAACCTGCAATAAACTCTCTCAATATTGTTTCATCCAATATTATGGGATATTTAAATGTTACTGTATCTCCTTTTTTTATCTTTTTTCCAGTCTCTATTAACGGATATTCAGAATAATCCGTTGAATATATTAGTCTTACATTTTTAAAATTTATTACATTAGCATAATCAACATCGTTTATTGTTGGTTGTAAATAATAGAGCCCATCTCTTTCTCCATCTTCTTCAGTTATTTTTTTTACAATATTTTTTCCAAATAACATGTCTATATTGTTTACAAAAATTTCTTTTTTCTCGTTAATATGCCAAAAAATATTTCTTTTATATCCTATATCATTCATGCAGTATTCCACAGTTTGTAAAACATAATTTAAAGTGACTTGACCACTTGTAATATTTATTTCTTTTATTACAAACCCATCATTTACAAGTGGCTCTAATATTCTGCTTATTGCGTTTTTTATACTCATGGTTCCTATTATTGTAACTGTTCTCAAGGTAGCCATCTTTAACGGAGACAATAATGTTATAGTTAATTCTCTACCTTCAATATCAGCAGTATTTTTCATTTCTCCTAAATTTGGAGCATCAACAAAGCCAGTAAAAACAATATCATCTTTATTATTGTATATTTTTATTTCCTGGTACTTATATGGTATATCTGCAATAGTTCCATTTGTAAAATCAACCGTAATGTCTTGGAATGTTACTTCGCTATTTTCTTGTTTAATTTGTAAATTATTCAATACATTATACTTTTTTTTATTAAGAATAATATAAAACATAACTATATCCTTTCTTATTATTTATTAATTCTTATTGTCTTAACCACTTCTGGTGCTACAGCTCTTCCTACTTTCTGTTTGTCCATATCAATTTCAGCTTCCATTTTATTTTCTATATTAATTACTGTTAATCTATTATTATTAGATTCGATTTTTGCTTTTGCGTTTATTTTTCCAGTTTCAAATATAACTGCTTCATTCATTTGGCTAATTATTGCATTATTCATGTCATCGATTGATTTTATAGCCTCATCCGTATTTGCTTCTACTCCAACAGCAACTCCCGCAGGAATAAACTTACCAATTTCATCTCTAAATAATGTAGATGGACTATGTATACCTAATGCATTTTTCATTCCATCTAAAATCGCCTTTGCAAATTCTCCAACTTTTTGCTTTATCCAGCCCAAAGCATTTTTAATACCATTCCATAAACCTTCTACGATATTTTTTCCCATATTTAACATTTTACCTGGTAATTCTTTTAAGCCATTTATTAAATTGTTTAGGAAATTTTGTGCTGCTTCTCTTGATTTTAAGTTCATCTCAACACCAAAAGAAATAACTTTAGCTATTGTTTGCTTTAACCAGTTCATCACATTTTCTGGTAATTGTTTGAAAAAGTTTCCAACATTCTGAATAAATTGCACACCCATTTGAATTGCTTTTATATTCATTTCAACAATCCACTGCACTAATTTCTCTATAACTTGTAATAACCAATCCCAAACTTTTCCTGGCAATTCGGTAAGAAATGTTATCACATTTTGAATAAATATAGGAAGATTAGTAAGAATCCATTGTATAATTTGTGCTCCGAATTCTCCTAAATGTGTTACTAGCTCTATAAATAAGTTAAGTACTGCTTGTACTATCAGTGGGAAATTCTGAATTAAAGCTGTAACTATCTGTATTATTATTTGTGGTAGCATCATTATTAATTGCGGTATGCCCTGAATTAATCCTTCTATTAATGAAATTATAATCTCAATTCCTGCATCAATTAAATCTGGAAGATGCTCAAGGATTGTTAATATTATAGTATTAATAATTTCTGGTAGTATTGCTACTAATTGTGGTATGGCTTGTATTAAACCGCTCTACCAGAGCCAATAATATTTCTATTCCCATTTCTAATACTTGTGGTAAAGCATTTAGTATCGTATTTAATATTGTCTCAATTATTTGTGGCAACATTGATATTAGTTGCGGAATTGCACCTAATATTCCCTCTGCCAAAGCCATAAGTAATTGCATTCCCGCTTCAAGCAATGGTCCTAAGTTATTTAGAATTCCATCTATTATTCCTTGTATAATTGTAGGCAACATTTCTATAAGTTGAGGTGCAAAATCAGCTACAGCTTGTATAATTTGTGTTAGCAGTTGCATAATAATTTCAACTATCTGTGGCAAATTAGATAAAATAAACTGCACTAATTGTATTATTACCTGCATTATGCATTCTAAAAGTTGTGGAGCAATATCAATTAACGCTTGCAAAATTTCTTGTAAAATTTCAGTAATGCACTCTAAAAAATTTGGTAAATTATCCATTAAAATTCCGACAACTTTATTTATAATATTATTTACTGTTTCTATTATATATGGAATCCACTCGCTAATACTCTCTACCATATCATAAATCAATGTTGATGATGCATTTATAATATTATTCATTGCGGTATTCGTTGTTTCAAGTAACTTTCCAATGTCAAAGTCTCCACTTAAGAAATTTTCCCAAGATGCTTTCATCGAATTGATTGAACCAGATATTGTTGTAGCTGCCTCTTTGGCTGTTGTACCAGTAATATCCATACGCGTTTGAACAACATGTATTGCTTCAATCATTTTGTCGAAAGATACTTGATTTACATTATTAGCAGTTACTTTCATGGTATTTCCTAGCACACCACTATCATTTATAAGTCTTGCCATCTCTGCTTGTGTACCACCATAACCAAGTTTCAGGTTATCTAACATTGTGTAATTCTGTTTAGCAAAACCTTGATATGCATTTTGTATTAAAGACATGTCTGTTCCCATTTTATTTGCATTATCAGACATATCTATTATTGCAGTATCTGCTATCTTGGCAGCTTTAGCGGTATCTCCATTTAATCCTTGCAACAAACTCGCTGAAAATGATGTAACAGTTTCCATATATTGATTAGCAGACATTCCAGCTGTTTTATATGCATTATTTGCATTATCGATAACTGTTTGTGAACTTGATTTGAATAAAGTTTCTACTCCTCCAATATTTTGCTCCAAATCTGCATATGCTTTTGTTGATGCTGTTCCTAATCCAACTAAAGCCGTTGCAGTTGCTCCGACAGCAACTGTTCCTATTTCAAATGCTTTTTTTATTCCGTTTCCAACTACAGATGCTGTCTTTTCTAAAGCACTTGTCTTTTTATCTACATCCTTTAATCCTTTGTCTAGCCCCTTTGTATCCAAATTAGTATCATATGTTAAACTTCCTGCTATTGCCATTTTTATTGTCCTTTCCAAGGTAGACAATAGAAAAAAAGACACTTGTATTTTTTATACAAGTGTCAAATTTTATTTTAATAATTCATATAATTTATCCTGTCGTTCCTGTTCTTCCGTTGAAACAGGTAAAGTCCAATACTCTTTAAGATTAGTTAATTGTTCATCTTTGCCAGAATATGCTCTATAATTTTTTATTTTTTCAAATTGTGCTGTTTCTGGCATTGTATTCCATAGTGCTTTAAATTTCCACCAATGCAGTCTATCTGCTGTTAAATCAATTCCTCTATCCCAAAAAGCTCCCCAAATATATTCATCATCTATATCATAGTCATATATTTCTGTTGTTTTTGCTTTACTTATGCCAGGTACACTTTTGTGATAATTTTCTTTTCCTCCACATCTATAAAACCAAATTAACTTATCACTTGCCTCTTTATATAAATCAATATTATTTAATAAAAGGTTATAATTGCTTTCGACAGAAAAAAATGGATAAAACTTTTGCAGAATCAATTTTATTTTCTCATCTTTTTTTATCATTTTATCCATTATTATTTTTTCAAATTCAATCATTACTCTAAAGTCTACATTTATTTTATATTTTTTCCCTTGTAAGATTACAAAATAAGGCAGACTTTTAAACATATTCATAATATTAATATCTCCTATAATTATTTCTATTATTATACTTATAAATATTTCTATTGTTATATTGATTATTGAATCCTCTTCTTCCTGCTCTATTAATATTATTATCTATATCTTGCTGAATATTTCCTATTGCAGATGTAACACGATTAGTCATGTTGTTACTTAACACCTTCATATATGTTTCAATTAGGAATCCTAATATTACAGTTTTGCCATTTGCAGTTAATTCATTATGCCCATCTGCTTTCATTTTATTATTTATTTTTTCTATACTTTTTTCTCCTATAATTCTTTCAATTTGTCCATCTATACTTAAATTATCCTTGTTTTCTCTAGCTTTCTCTATTTCTCCTATATTCAAATTAAACACTAATCCTAAAATCTCAACTTCATATTCCTTATCAATACTATCGTAACCTAAACTATATTTTTTCTCATTATTCATAAACATTTCCTCTTCTTTCTTATATAAAATCAATTAATATTATAAAATGTTAAATTACCTTATTAATCTTTTTAATTATTTGCACTTGCTGTAAAAGTCTTTGTTGATATGTCAAATGTTCCATATTCAAAATCGCCAATGCCTTTCAAATCTCCACTAAATGTTATTGTTTCCCCTGGCGTAGATGCTTTACTAGATAGTACTATGGAAACTTTTAATTTTCTTGCTTTGTATACTCCTGTTTTTTCTTCTACTGGTTTCCATAAATCTACTAAATATAAATATCTTTGTGCTTCTACACCTGTTTTTCTATAGTATAGAACATCGTATATATCTTCAACCACTTTTTCATTTTTTATCAAATCACTTTCTATGCTGAATTGGTTATCATAACCCGTAACTTTGTTAGATTTTGACTTTTGTCCTATATATTGTACAGATTTTTCTGTTGGATTTGTACTTTCATCTAATTTTGTTATTCCTATATTCATCAATTCAATTTGTGTACTTTCTAACTTTCCAACACCTAAATAGCGTGCTTCATCATAAGACATTATATCTGTTAATTCAGCAACAGCCTCGCTTACCGCATTTGATGCTGCTTGATTTGCACCTTTTGTATTTTCTGCCATAACTAAATTCCTCCTTCTATATTAAAATAGAGCTGTATATAATATGCACTTACACTACCATCTTCGCTTGTTTCATAAGTTATTGCATTTGCACAGCTCACTTTCTTTACTTTTTTCTTTTCTATTTTTGGAAAATTTCTTAAAATATTTTGTTTATCTATCCAATCGCTTAAATCATCTAACCAATCAAGGTTTTCTGTTCTCTGCGAGTCATCTTCACTATATTTTTTTAGTAATAAAATGTACTGATATTGTCTATACCAACCCTTTTGAAAAATATATTTAAGTGGTAAATTTTCTACTCCTGTTCGTTGTAGTGCCAATGTATCAACACAGTCTGGCAATTCTTCAGGATGTACTATTTCAGCAATTTCTTTAATCTGCTCATATTGTAAAAGCCATTTATTAATTGCACTTGTTATTTTATCCATTATTTTGATAACCTCCTTGCGTATTCTGTTACTTCATCAAGAATAGCATTCTTTTTGTCTGCTTTCATTCTTTCAAACGGGCGAGCTCCCCTTTTGCCACCACCATGATATTTTAGATTTTTAGCAGTTACCACTTTTTTTTCGCCGTATCTTGCCCATGGACTATGACTTTCTGTACCAATCATTACCTTTCCACCCGCTTGAAATTGTGCATATGGAACATTTATTAGCACTCTTCCACTACCTAATACGGATCCTAAAACTATAGATTTTTCTTGTGCTCCGCTTTTAAAAGAAACATAGGGTTGTAAATTTTCTACAACCCTCTTGTCAATATACTTTTGAACACTTCCCTTTTCTTCTAATCCTAGCTCATTGTATATCTGCCTTGCTGTTTTTAGTTTTGCTTGCCAACCCATTAAACACAACCAACTTTCATGTGGTAAAGGTCTTTTATATCTTCATCATCGAATTTAAAATATTCAGCAGAATTTACTTTAAAAACCCTTTCTTTTCCATATATTTTTTCTAATTGTGATTGGGGTGTATTTCCGTTAATACTATCTTTAACCTCACAATCTACTACAATATCTCCTTTTGCAATTAAATATTCAACATCAACATTATCTATATCAAAAATTCTTATTAAAACACTATCAATAGATGTATTTCCATTTTTGTTATGATTAAGAATATATGTATGTCTAATACTTGCTGTTACTACATATCTTTTATATTCTGTTTGCTCTTTGTGATATATTGTAATCTTTTGTGTTGGAAACTCGGACATATTTTCCTCCTACAGATAACAAGTAAGTTCATGTGGCAAGGAACTAAACACATCTCTTGTTAAATTATTATATTCATCTACAGATATATCTTTAAAAGTTTTATTTACACCATCTATAGAATAACCTGTTATTTTTCTGTTATCACTTTCTTGTTTTCTATTTATTAAATCAATAAGAACACAAGTAGTATATTTCAATCTATCTTGTGCCTCAATCTTTAATTGATTTACTACTTGTTCTGTAATAACAGTATTAACATTTTTATCAATTTCTCTACTAGCTTTTATTACTAATTCATCAAATTTATTTTCTTCTAACTTTCCAAAAAAATTATTTTTATAGTATGTATAGTCTACATATACCATATAATCACCTACTATTTATTTTCTTGTTTGCCATTCTCATTTTCAGTTGTTGCTTTTAGCTTTTCAACATTTGCCTTTAAAACTTTTATTTCTTCTTTTAGCTTTTTATTTTCTTTAACAATACTTTCAGTATTACTTGTTTCTTGTTTTAATTTTTCTATTTCTTCTTTTAGCTCTTTTACTCTTGCTTCTTCATCTGAATTAAAAGAGTGACCTACTCCTATTAATTTTGACATATAAATTTTTCCCCCTCTCTATTTATGTGATAAATAAATACCTGCTACTTTATTTTTATAATATTCATTTAAACCATATAATCTATATAACCATTTATAGTTATCTCCATCTTGGTCTTGGTCTGGTGTAAATAGTTTCATTTTGTTGTGTTTTGTATATTGTAATAAAGCTGGTTTATGTATAATCATAAAGTTTATATCCTTTGCCCCAGTACCTTTCTTGAATCCGCCTTTTCTTTCTCCATCACTATCTTTGCCACTTAATAGTTCAATTACAGTTTGGAAACGAGCTTGTGGAACCACTTTAATTCCTGCAAATTTGGATAATATTTCTTTTGATTTGTATGTATCCATATCCCTAATCATTCCAAGCAATGTAGATGTAATCCTTAAATATCTATTCTCTTCTGGAACTTCATCGTTTGTCATTTCATCATAAGCTGTTGAAATTGCCTTGTATACTTCTTCTCCTGTTGTATATGTTATTCCTGTAGGTACTTTAGAAATACCAGGTATTGCTGCATATGTAGAATATCTAACGGCATCAACTTCTGGAATAACTTTTGTTCTTAAAAATTCAGCAGATAAATTTGATAATATAATTCCTCCAGTTTCTTCATTATCAATTGTATCAGTTTTTAATTTTCTTCCTCTTTCATAATTGAATTTCTTTGTTTCATTTGTTAAAGAAACATCTCCATCAATATATCCGCTATTTCTGTCATAATCTCCTAGTCCATCCATATCTAATACTGGTACTATTATCTCATTTGCATTTTTCCCAGCTTGTACTAATGCTCCATTAATATCAAAATCACTTGTTGTTGATTCTGCTTTATAAATTTTATCTAATAACTCTGGTGCGTGTTTTTTAAATAATTCTATTGTATTTGGCATAATAATTCTCTCCTTTACTATTTATCTTTTTTTATTCCCATAGCTTCTTCTAATATTGATAAGCCATCAGTTGCAGATGGATTACTATGGTATCCCCCCAAACTTATTTCTTGTGGCTCATCTTGCACATTATCAACATCATCGAACACAAAAGAGTGTTTTTGTCGTATATCTTTTAATTGATCCTCAACTCCACTAACTAAATAATCACCTTGTTCGTTTTTTTCAAACTCAAGTTTGTCAATATCTAATTTGCTAATAACATAATCAACATCCTTTGCTCCTTTAATGCTGTTTTTTAGTGCATTTGTTTTTTTGAATTCATCAAATTCCTTTGAGCCTTCTTCTTTTCCTCTGTTAAACTCTTCTTCTTTTATCTTTTCTATGTCAATTTCAGAATTTGCCTTAATTTTTCCATTTAGTTCTTCAATTAAACTTTCTTTTACTTTTAAATCGTTTCTAACAGATTCAATTTTTGCTTTTTCTGTGTTTAAATCGTTACCATTTTCATCTAAAATGCTGTTTATTATGTTCTTTCTTGTACTTTCATCCTCAATCACATTTAATAAATTCTCTAAAAAACTTCTTTTCATATTTTCTCCTCCTACGATTTTTTACGGGTTTTTCTTCCCTTGAATTTGATAATATTTGCTATTTTTAACGTCGTATGCCCAACACTTTAATTTCTTTATTGCCTAATTAAAAAAAGGCATAAAAAATAAGCCTCGTCGACTAGGCTTTTTCTTTATTTGTATTAGCTGGTGCATAGGACACCATTTAACCAACGGTCGCTTTCGGTTGGCACTAATTTTATCTGCTTTACTTTGCTATTCTTGTTCTTGAATAATCTTTTTCAAATCCTGTTTCTTTACAAAATGCTGTAAGTTCTTTTTGAGTTTGTGCTAACTTTGTTTTTGCATTTTTTACATCTTGTCCTGATTTTTCTAATATTTGAACTGTTCTTTTTTGATGTCTAATTTTATTTTCTAATGCTCTCTGCTTTTGAGTTGCTTCATATAATGGAACAGATTCACCATTAAAAATAACCTTTGCACTTTTCATTTTCACAAGCTCTTTATTAGTATACTGTGGCTGTGATATTCCCAAAATAATTCCAAAATATGTATGCCTACAATTATACTCATTCCATAGTTTTTCAACATCTTTCCAGTATCCTACACCATACTTTTCTGCATCACTTTTTTTAGTTGCAAATTGCTTTCCCTGTTCTTTTGCATGAGTTGGTCGTGATCCATTATGAGCTGTTACCTCATACCCATTGCACCCCAAATTTTTTTCTATATCTCTATTCATTATATTTGCAGTTTCTTGAATTCCACTCATTACATTTCTTCTTACTGCTACTTCTAATTGAACATTTCTTCCAATTCTATCTTTTAATGTTATTCCTTTGTCTGCCAACTTTTGTACTGCTTGATTAATAGCTGTAACATAATCAAATGCGCCACTTGCAATTTTGGTATAAGCTTCATCTACAGCATCAATATAAATTTGCTTGCTCCTAAAAGCAATTGTGTTTGTAAAGTTTTTTAATATTCTGTTTGTCTGTTTTAAACCTGCATTTAAAATTTGATATTGTATGGCTGAAAGTTTATATGGCTTATTCCTATATTTATATAAATCTTTGTATCCTTGCATATCATTTTTAGCAATATCTTCATATAATGTTTTTAATGCTTCTTTTCTCTCTGCTGTTAACATTGCTGTTTCCATTAATGTTTTTTCAAATATTTCTTTGCCATTTGTTTGCATTAAAATCTTAATTTGGTTTCTAGTTATTGAACTAATATTTCCCATTGCAGAAACTCTGCGAATAATATCTGCTGTAATATTAATATTTAGTTTAGTATATATATCTACAACATCATTAAATTCAATCATATTTAAATATTCAGGTGTTAACATATATTATTCCTCTTCTTCTTTTTTTTGCTGTTCTTTATTCTCATTTGTCTTTTTATCATCTTTTTTAATTTCTTCTATATTCCCAATCTCTTCTCCATTTACCCTGGCTTTTGCAGTTTCCTCATCTTCTCCAAGGAACTTAACTCTATATTCCCAAGCCTGTCGTATTCCTTGTGCAATATCTTGCCTAAATTCAGCTTTAGCGGTTTCTGTATCAACCATAAATCCATCTTTATCAACTACTTCTATATTGCAATCTTCAGTTACATTTTTATGAAACAATATTCTACCCAAAAGTAAAATTCCTTTACATATATCCTTTACAAATGTATTAACATTCTTTCTGTGTTTATTTGCATTCTCAACTAAATCTTGCTTATCTCCTACATATTGTGTTGCCGTTACAACACTACCATTGTCAAATTTATAGTATTTAGCTCCCAACCCCGCTTTAAACGATAACAAATCCAGAGCAAATTGAATGCCTTCCTTATCTTCGGTTACTCTTAATTCTGGGTTGTATTCTGTCACAGCTGGATCATCCTTTAAGCTTTTTTGTTGGTCTCCATATGTAACCCATTGCTGTCTCATGATATCATCTGGATATTGCTGTACTTCTTTTTCAATTACTGTGCCATCTTGTTGACTTATAGTTTTGCTTTGCGTTTGCACTATTTTTTTATTATAAAATACTTTTTTTCCACCTAAATAAAAATCCATAACAAAATTATTGAAAGTAATATCCGTTGATTGTAGTTGGTCTATTGCATTACCATACACTGAATACCCCATTCCATTTGTTTTGTAATCTATTTCTAATGGATTAGCAATTGCAGGTTTAAATATTGCAAACAATGGAATATTTGAATTTACTGTAAAACCTTTTGCAATACCATTTTTTTGAATTTCTTTTCCATTTTCATCTAAATATGTATTAGTTATTATATATTTTTCTTTCTTTCTCTTGTTATCCCAGATTAACCTGTGAATTTCTATATAATATTCTACCTTATCCCCAACTATATTCTCACTTGCAAAAGCAACATCAATAATCCTTCCATGTTCAACCTTAAGTGGTATAATTTGTTTGGCTGACAAATATATAATATCCAATTTTGTTCTTTCACTAGCTTTAATATTTGCACCTTTTGTTACCTCCGCATATTTTATTCTTAAAACTGCCCCCGCTGTTCCCATTGCCATTCCTTTTTCAAGTGTTTCAGGTAAATCCTCATATAATTTCATATTTTCCAATTGCAGTTCAAGGAACTTATTATTCGCTTTTGTTTGAAGTTCTGCATTACATTTTGTTTTAATTTCATCTTTCTCACTAAATAATATACTTGACCAATCTTCAGCAAGTCTTTTTGCCATTCCTAAAGTATACATTTTTCGTTCTTTTCCAGTTGAATCATGATAATTATGAAATTTTACTTGATTTTTCCACCAATTTTCCCATACCTGTATAAAATTATAATATTCTGTCGAAACTGTTCCATAACCTTCATTTCGTAAATAATTTAAAATAATACTATTGTCCATTTATGCTACCTCTCCTATATAATAAGATAATTCTTCAAACCAATACTCAAATGAATACACAAAACTATCCAAACTATCTATATCTGATGTTTTTCCATCATCTATCCATCTGTCATCTTTTGCTTTTTCATCGTACAGTGCTGTTTGAAGTGCCACTATAACTGTTTTTGTTGCATTTTTTATAAATGTTAATTTATCCAAATTTAAAATTCTATTAATTAACTCAATTCGGTCTTTTATTGCTGTCTTAATGCTGTCTTGTACTATAAGGTCTATTCCGTTTAATTGTAGTTCTCCATTCAGAGAATTGTTTAATACTTTTTCAGCACAATCGGCAAAAATAAAAGACACAGTCCCAAACTTATTCTGTATCTCTTTTATAAAATTTATTATCCATCTAAAAACTTCTCTTGTGCCTGTTCCCTTTGCAGGCATTTTATCAGATTTAATACATTGTACACCTTTAAAATCTCTTCTAATTTTAGTAGCTGTTATGCTGTGTGCAGACCCATTACCACCCCAGTCAATTCCAATCGAGATAATAGAATTCATTTGAACTTCATTTGTAATAAATCTATCCGCATTATCGGAAATTTGTTGAAATATAAGACCTTCAGCGGCAACCCATAAACCTAAAATATTTCTCTTGTAGAAAACACCTTTAAACATTCTGATATATTGTTCTTTTTTCTTCTCTGATAAGGTTAAATTGTCATCTTGAGTGAAATGTAGATATAATATATGCTTTTCTTCAATCTTGTCTACAAATTCAAGTTTAAACCAGTGATTTGGATTGTCTGGATTACAATTAAACCAGAATTTTGAGCCTTCAACACTTAATCTTGCCAAGCCTTGTGTAACAAATGACTCTGGCATTAGTACAACTTCATCAAAAAATATTCCTGCTAATGTCATTCCGCTGTATTAAATCCTGTGAACTTTCATCTTTTCCACCAAATAAATAAAAATAGTTAGTTTTTCCGTTTTTACTAACTATTAATACATTATCACTTCTTTTATGTTCATATCGGTATTTAAGCGAATGTAACTGTTTTTTTAATGTATTTATTACATTTCTATTAAGAGACCCTATCGTTTTTCCACATATAGCAAAATCACACTCATCAAAATTTTCCATTGCCCACATTACAAAACTTGGAGCCATCGCAATAGTTTTACCACTTCTTACAGCACCATCAGCAATAATACCATCTTTGTCTTTCATGGGTGAATTATCATTCCACCAAGTCAAGATTTTCAATTGTTTCTTTGAAAAAGGTTTCCATTTAAAATTTGCTTTATTATTCTTCTTCATTCCAAATGTCCTCAACTTTTCCACTCAAAGCGTCAATAAATGAATTGTCAATTTCTTCATCTTCATCGTCTTGAATAATTAATTTGTTAATTGTTTCAATACATCTTCTTTTTGCTTCTTGTACTCTTGTTATGCTTTCTTCAATTCTTTGTATAAGCTCATCTCTTGCCTCTAATTCAGTTACAATTTCTCTGTCCGTTGTAGTCGCGTAATGTTTTTTGTTGGTATCCCTAATAGATTTAACAGTCATTTCTTTTCCATTTGTAAGCCTTTTAATTCGTTTTAGCATTCGCTTTTCTCTTATATGTAATACTTTATATTCATCAAGCAATAAATCCTTTTCTTTTTTAATGTCAGTAGAATTCAATATATTTTTTTCGTCTTCTTCCAGCACATCATCGAGAAAATTTTCGTATTCTCCAGTTACAACCGCATTTTTGTTTTTGGGTGGAGCATGTCCACCTTTGTTACCTTTTGCATTTTGATTACCTTTTTGTGCATTGCTTTTTGTTCTAGTTAACTTATATTTTCGAATTATAGTTTTCAGCTGATTTGGGGTGATGCTATATTTAGTACATATTTCTTTGTATTTAAGACCTTTTTTGTAATCCTTCTTTATTTTTTGCTCTTCATTTTCTGTCACATTTTACCACCACCTCTTTCTAACTCAATTTCAAAACCTTTTTTATATCTAAATTTCTGTTGTATGTTTTGTTATTTGGTAATGGTAGGTTAAATTCAAAATCTAGAGCTTTTATATATTGCTCATTGCTTAATTGTTTTACCTTTTTAGCCTCAATTTGAAATGTAGTACCATATTTATTCCAACATACATTTATCACATCAAAACCTTTTTCTTGTAGCTCTTTTATCATTTCATCTTTATTATGAAAATGTTGAAAGTACCATTGACCTTCTCTATATGTAGATGTGAAATTATGATCATCTAAAAAAGTTAATCTGTTTTTTATTGCATTTCCGTTCTTAGACTCCCATATTTTGCATCCCTCTGTTGTTCTCCCAGAAATAAACAATCTATCATTAGCAAATAAATTTAAGCACGTTATTACACTTTCTTCCGCTTCTAAACTATCTACACTATTGAGTACACTATCGCATACAACAACGTCAAAATACTTATTTTGTTCTATGTACTTGATTAAATTATCGATTTGTTTATTACCCTTGCTAATGTTTATGGCCTTACCATTGTTGTTGTAAAATTCTAAACCTAGAGCATATTTATATTTCTTTGCAAGTGAGTTAATATAAGCTCCTTTACCACATCCAAAATCAAGGATAGAAATATCCTCTTTTCTTTGCTCCAGATATGGCAATACCAGGTATGTGTATAATGTGCTTTTATTTTGCTTAATGTCTTCTCGCTTTTCTACACTACGATTTAATTGAGCAAGACCTTGAACATAGGTTTTTCTCTCAATATCGCCATAGTAATACTTCCCATATTGTAGATTTAAGTAATAAACTACCTTTTCAAACTTGTCATCTGGCAATATGTAGGAATTTACTTTCAAATTTAACATTTTACAAGCTTTGACATACTCACATCCATAAATAACTTTATTTTTACATATAACACAGCTTAGAGCATTGCCGTATTTTAGCAATAGTTTGCATATCTCATTTACAATAGTTGCAAAAGCATTTTCGTTTGTAAAATCAGCATTATCTATCTCGATAAATTCTTGCTTTTTATAATCTTTTAATAAAGTTTGCGAATTATTTAATGTCTTATCAATTCCATTGTGTAGCTGGTTAAATTTTATTTCATCGCCTAATACAATTTTATCAACATACATAACTGGTATTTTAGTTATTCCGCATAATTTTGCTGTTTTTGTTCTCTGGTGGCCTGCAATAATAACATTGTTCTTTCTGTTTACAAGTACCGGCAATATAAAGCCTATATCATTGAATGAGCTTTTTAATTGTTCAATCTGTTGCTCTTCAATTCTCCTAGGGTTATATGGTGCCGGTTTTATAGTATCAATATCAGCATACTCAATCATCGAAACCACCTACCAAATAATTAACAAATCCGAATGAAACACCATTCTCATTAACGTATTTATTGAATAAATCAATTATTTTCTTGTATTCTTCCTCAGTGATTACAATTTCTTGTCTGTCTATTTTTAACTTATGTTCAAATCTTGTAGTTTCTGCGTAGCCATTGTCGTTTATATCCTCAAAAACATCATCATTAGTAAAATCATCAATATTAAAATTGTATTCTTCTAAATCTGGAATTGAGTCTAATAGATCCTGTACTTCTGCCTTTAATAAATCGTTATCCCATTCGGCAATTTCACTTGATTTATTATCAATCAGTCTAAACGCATTTATTTTTTCTTTAGATAAACCATCTGCAATAATACAAGGTACTTCATCTATATTGTTTATTTCTGCTGCTTTTAATCTTGTATGTCCAGCCACAACAACATTATCTTTTGTAATCAATATCGGTACTAAAAAACCAAAATCATTTATTGATTTAGCGACATACTTTGCCGCTTCTTCGTTCTTTCTCGGATTCTTTTCGTATGGAATTAGTTCCGTTCTTTTTTTGTAAACTATATTCATTATTTTCAACATCCTTTCTAAAACAGCTCTGTTCGTATTTGCATTGAGCACATTTCCTTAACATACATCTTGCACTACTCATTTTATTCCTTCTTTCGTAAATATTCTGGGCATTGTGCTTCGTTATTTATTGTTATATGTAAATTACAAACATCTCTGTTCTTGTTTGCACAATTAACACAAACATATTTTTTATATAGTTCAAATAATTCCTCTGTATTCATTTTTCCACCTTCCTTTTACACAACAAAAAAGAACAGATTAACTATAATTCTGTTCTTTTTATCTAACAAAAAATAAGGGTATTTCTAACACGAAGTATATTCGTACATAAGAGTGTTCCTGGGCAAGCCTACTAAATCAAAGTAAGCGAACACTCAAACTATTCACTAATAGCATTTTAACATCTTTTAACCGGACAAAACGGACAAATTTATTTTTTTTTCAAAAATCTTTCTAATTTTTTTCTTGCAGTATCCTCGTTATTGTAATTCATTTTAAACATTATTTGTACCCAACTTAAATTGTCGTTATATTTGTATCTTATAATATCTCTAATAGTGGAATCCTTAACATAGTTTAATTCGTATTCTAATTGCAATTTTAGCTTTTCTAATTTATAGCACTTGTCTTTTATCATTCTTTTATATTTATGCTTTAAATTCGAATTTCGGGGTATTTCAACCCCGATAATTGTAATACTATGTTTTGTATATGGAGCATATTTACTGCTACCTTGTACACTGTCTCCTACAACTCTACATTCTTTCTCTTCTATTTTTTTCAACCTTCTTTTTAATCCCTTAATTTCATTTTCAAGGTTTTCGATATTATCTAAAAATTCCTTTTTCATATGTACCTCCTATGTACTTTTTTTGTACTATTCGTGTTTGTTTTTAAACTTTTACGAAATTTATTATTTTAACTTTTTTGTTGTTATTTTCTTCTAGTTGTTTTTCAAGTTCTTTAATGTCTTTATCAGTTTTAATTTTCTTGTAAAATGTAACATATCCCATTCCAAATTCACCATTTCCGTGAATAAAATTAATAAAGTATCTATAACCTTTTCTGTGCTTATATGTACTAATAGCAATGTATACTAATATTAACTCAAAAACTGCCATAATCCAATCCGTTGATGAGTATAACAACGGAGCTTTGCAAAGCCACCCAAAAAAAGTATTAATTATCATATATTTCATTGTTTTTTACCTCCTCATTTGTATTTAAGTATATATCCATAATTTCTCCTGCATTTTGAAATATTAGCAAATTTTCAATATATTTTTGTTCAATATTATTTATATATACTTTGGTAATAAAACCATCACTTTCAATTTTTATTTTTTGGAATCCTGGCTTAATGGATTCTGATAAAACTTCTTTTTTGCCGTTTTTAAATAATGCTGTATGCAAATTCTCATATCTATTATCTTGGTTAGTCCTATATGTTATTTTTTCCTCTTGCTTTAACTCTTTCTTTTTATCCCAAATATGTGGTACTGCTCCATTTCCGCATAAAGGGCATTTAACCACATAGTACCAATCATCAGGAGAAAATCCATAAATTTCTCTGTCGGATTTTTGATATGAAAAAATAGTTTTACATTTATAGCATTTTTTTATCCTTTCAACCTCTCCTGGAATCCTACCCTTTTTTATTATTTTTATCATTTGTTTCCTCACTTTCTAATAATTCTTGTAGCATAGATACATCTACATTATGTGCTTGCATTTTTCCGTACTCTAAACTATCACTGTCTGCGATTACTATTCTTTGTTCTATCGATTCTTTTGCAAGTTTCTTGTATACACTTATTTTTTCTATTATATCTACAATTTTTCCTTTTGGTATAAAGTCTTCTTTTATTAGTTCTTCTAACTTGTTGGCTACTGCAATAGAACATTTTAAGGTTTCATTTTCACTTTTATATCTTTTATTTTCTTCTTGTAAATTATGAATTTGATATTCGGCAGATGCACTAATTTTTAGTTCCATTAATTCTTCATTTTCTTTTTGTAGTCTTTCGTTTTCTTCTTGTAATCTTGCTTGATTAGCCATTTTATTTTCAAAATCTATTCTAAAATTTTCTGTAAAATATATAAATCCACTTCTTTTTCCTATCATATTTTTACTTAAATCTACACAATTATTTATAGGATTTCTCCTAATTAATTGAAATAATTTATAATCTTCTTCCATCTTCTATCCTCCACATTCCATTTTAATAGCTATAATGCTGCCAATAAACCAGCCTATACCAACTAGTCCAATAGCCATAATAGTTAATGCTAACACAATTTTTAAAATATCAATCCAATTTTTCATTTAAATCACCTCGTATCCCATCATTTTAAATTCTTCTTTTGTGTAAATTTTCTCTATCTCAATCTGCTCTAGTCCCCAACCATTTACGCCTAGGTATAAATCTTTAGTAGTTGCATTGGTCCATTCTTTTACCTGTCCTAAATGCGTAGTTCTACTATTAACTTTAAATTTAATTATGTCTCCTTTTTCAATCAACTCTTTGATGTGTTTTGAGTGTGCTTTTGCACATTGCATTAATACAGTATCGCTATATTGCCCATAGCTATCTGTAAGATACATTGTTAAACCTTTGTTACGTTTCATTCCGACTATTTTGAATATCTCTCCATTAAAGGTCCTTACATAATCTCTAACTTTTATATCTTCCATAGTTCCTCCTCTTTTGTTATTTAATAATTCTAAAATCTATATCAGGAAACTTGTATTCAAGCATTTTCTTTTTTAGCTTAAACTCTTTAGTTTCTACACCTTTTACATCTTCAACAATCAGTTTCCCGAACTCGGGAATGTGTTTCTATGTAGCTAAAATCTGCTTTATATGTAATTGCTCTAATACATTGCCCTTTGTTATTTTTGTATTTGGGCTGTAATTCAAATTTTGGTTGTAGTTTCAGCTCTTTAATATGTCCGGTGTCTTCCATAATCTTTAATTCAACATATCTTCTTGCTTCTGCTTTGCTATCAAATTTAATCCCATCAACCATTACTTTTATATTTTTATATTTACTCATAGTGTTAACTCCATTTCTAAACTAATTTTGTCATCATCGCTAAGTAATAAATATTCTGGATCTTTGCGAACATTTTCGATGATAGACATACTAGGTGGAAAATCGTTGCTTTTATATTTATTTAATAAATTAAAATAAATAATATTATTGTTATTATTATTATTATTGTTTGTGGTCGTTTGTTGGTCACTTGCTGGTCGCCCGTTGGTCATCTTGTTGGTCATCTTGTTGGTCATCTTGTTGGTCGTTCTCTTTTTGATTATCTTGGTAAATATCATATTTTACAATGGTTACAATAGAAAATTTGTTGGTCGATTCGATGGTTATTTCGTTGGTCATTTTTAGCTTATCTAGAGCCGTCCTTACACTTCTTTCAGATATTTTTAATTCATCTGCGATTGTTTTTCTTCCTGTTATTAGTTGACCTCTCTGTATAATTTTACCTTGCCAATGACCTTCTTTATGATTTGCTTTTAATAATAAATGTAAAAATACTCTCATTGTGTTAGCATCTGTATACCACTCCCACTCAGTGAATTTTCTATATAAGCTTATCCATCCAGTATCATTCATCTTTTGCGTCCTCCTTATTGAAACTAGGGATTTAATTCCCTAGTTTTTAATCAAAAAAGTTATTCATTATATCGTCATCTTCTTGAAAATCGTTTGTATTGATATTTTCATTTTGAGCTGTATAATTTGTTACTTTTGTTTCTTTTTTACCTAAATTTTCATTTTCAAATGTTTCCGGTATATTTCCTTTCATATCATCTATGTCGTTATTATCTATATAGTCGTATGTTCCATCTTCTTTTACAACAGCCATATCACTTTCTAGAGCTTTTTGCATTGTTAAATCAATACTCATAATTCCCCATTTAGAAATTAACTGTCTTAACATTGTTTTTATTGCCATTCCATCAAAATCCTTTTCCCAGAATGTATACCCCTTTTTCGCTCTGTAACCCATAGAATATTTTAGTGCGTGTTGTTCCATCTTTGCTTTACTCCAATAAAGAGTTTTTCTAAATCCATTTAGATATTCGAACATTGCATAATATCCAATTGTTTCCGCATTTTCTCTTTTCTCTTCATCTTCAATAAGCTCAACTTCAATTTCTTCATTCAATGAATCGTATCTTTTTAGCTCTCCTTCTTTGATTGCAAGTACATTTAATTTCTTATACTGTCCGCTTCTGATTGCTAGTTGTATGTATCCCTTATAACCAATCTGAAATTGTGCTACCTTACAACCTCTTTTATTATCGTTAAAAGGTACCATATAAAATTGTCCTAATTGAGGGCTAGGACTTAAATTTAAAGCTTGACCAACTAAAGCAGCGGATACTATACTTGCATTATCACATTCTGCTAACTGTGGGTTTGCAGAAACAGCTGATATTATTGATGTTACAAATTGTTGTCCTTTCTCTCCTCCAACCATCTCATTTATTTTCTTTTTCATTGCATCTGTCGCTAAAAATGCACTAAATGTTTGTTTTTGATTTTGCTTTACTAAACTATTATTTACCATATTACTCTTCCTCGCTTTCAATTTCATTTATCTCAATATCTGTATAACCTTTCTTGGCTAATTCCATCCCTTTACACAATGCATCTATGTAATCATCTGCTGTAAATAAATCTCTTCCAATTATTGCATCCTCTGGACAATCTGCTAAATTGTATACAGAAAAATCTATTTTTTCGATTTCGTTATATAATTCTTGTCCTCTTACATCCTCATAATCATCTTTACTCTCCGAATAATCTAATACTAACGGCTTTTTACTTTTTTCAAATCCAGGAACTGGTCTGTATTTAATATTATTGTCTTTTAAACATTTTTTTAATGCTTGTACCTGTTCCATTGTCATCTCTTGTGCTAAAAAAGCAATTGTAATTTTCTTTTCTGTCCCATTTTCTGTGTTTTCTGTTCCATTTTTTGTGCTTTTTGTCCCGCTTTCTGTTTTTTCTGTCCCTTCTGCTTGTTTTAGCTCTTCAATCTTTTTTTGCTCTTCTATAAGTTCTCTTGCTTTTTGTATTGTTGTTCCTAAAATAGATGGATTTGTTATATTTTTAAAGTAAAATGCAATACATTGCTTTTGTATTTCTTTATCTGGAACAGTCGATTCAATCGTTATTAAATCAGAACTTGCTCTGGAAAAAATATGTTCAATATCTGCTTGTACTGTTTTCATTGTTGTTGTTTTATTTAACCACCTATCTTCAAAAACGTTTTCAAAGATAATTACATCTTTAAAATGTCCTACATGTTCGTTAAAATATTTTTGGATTTCTTCCTTCTTTGTTCTTTTTTCTTCATCTTCAAATGCTTTTACTTGTCTGTCAACATTTTCTACAGATGTATCTACAATTTTTATTAGCTCTTTACATTTGCTTTCAAAATCTGCGTATGGAGCTAATAGTGTGTTTTTAACTCTTATCTTTTCATCGCTGATTGCCTTTTTTAATTTGTTTAGATTAGCTCGATCCTTTTTTGCCATGTTAATATTTTCTTCTGTATAAACTAGGTTTTTATAATTTTCAACTTTTTCAGTCAATTCTTTTTTTAATTCTTCATAGTTAAATTTTACTGGCTCTAGAGCCTTTATATCCTCTGTTTTTAATTCCATAATAAATCTCTCCTTTAAAAATTAGGTAAAACCAGTGGTGGTCTTTTATCTTTTTCAATGTACTCTTTCCAAAACTGAATTTCCTTTTCTTGCAACAGTTTTATGTCATTTTCAACATCTTTTCTATCAATGTAATAATGCTTTGTTTCTAGTTTTATATTATTGTCATATTCATATTTTAATTGTGCTTTTAAAACCACAAATTCAAATCCTGTAACATTTAGATAATGTAAAACTTGACAATAATAATTATCTGGGATTTTATCTTTCCATTTCTCTTTTTGTGTACTTTGCAAAATATTTGTTGTTTTTATCTCCAATATTCCTTCTTTGCCTGTTGCTACATCTAATAATTTCCCATCTAAACTAGCAAATAAAAACGGATGCTCTGGATGCTTAATTATTGTGTTTTCTTCGTGTGTAACTATATATTGTGGATAATCTAATGCAAACAATTGTCTTAACAAATCCTCTGCTTGTGTTCCGTATTTTACATATGGTTTATCAGATATATCTGGTGCCTCTCTTCTACCAGTTTTTTCTTCCCATAATTCAATCGTTGTTTTATATGGGTTTAGACCTAGTATGGTAGCAGCATCACTGCCACCAATACCTTTTTTTCTTTCTTCCAACCAATCCGCTCTAGTCATCTTGACACAACCTTTCCATTTTTAGCTCTTTTTCGCCTTCCACATCTAACAAAGAAACTTCTATTTCTGCTAGCTGGTCATAGATTTCATCGACATCATCTACATCTACTAAAAGATTTTTAACATTTTCTATCAAATTTCTGCTTGTTTTAATCTTTGTTATTTCATACCCCAAAAATATTTTTTCTTGTTCTTCCATAAAAAAATCCTCCCTTGATTTTAATAAAAAATTATGTTAATATTTAATTACAAAATACTTTTGTAATTTGTGTAGTATGTTAACTGCAATGTTTTCCAGGCATAGTTAACATACTTTTTATTTTATTTTGTAAATTAATTACACTATTGTATTGATTTACATTTAACTCATCTGCAATGTTTTTTATTATTCTTGCATATTCAACATTTCTTCTTTCTGCAATATCTTTTGCCTCAATCAATTCGGAATTTTCTTCCTCGAGAGCTTTGTTCTCTAAATATAGAATTGAATTTTCTTCACATAGCTCTTTTATTACTTGTGTTTTTGCAAAAATCCTGTCATTTTGTTTCATAATTTTTTCTCCTTGTCTCACAATTGTTTGTGCACTTTCTTTTAAATTAAACATATAAATTTCCTCCTATTTTAACTAATCTTTCGTATTTTCTTGCTTTTCTTTTCATGCTTTTGTATTTTCTTGTAAAATCTGATGCTGTTATTAATACATTTGCAATAAAAATTATAAAGAAGAATAACATCATCGCATTTCCTAAAAGCATTTTTAACTCTTGCATATTTGCTCACCTCCCTTCAAACTAATGTGTTAATTGTTGTATTAAATTGTTGTAATATTGTTTTTAGCTTTGTGTTTTCATCTTTTAACTTGTTGTACTCTTCAACCGGAACTGCATCATCATAAATAGGTATTTTATAGTGTCCCTTTTCTGTCATTTTGCAGGGTATCTCTCCAATCCTACATTGCCTTTTTACTTCTTCAGCTCCCATTCCGGATTGTCGAGCATATTCTTCCGCACTTATGTATTTTGGTATCATATTTATTCAACATCCTTTCTTTGTTTGTTACGCTGACATTTTATTGTAAAAAAATATCATCATTACTATGCTTTAAAATTTTCTTTATCTCAAGTGCTATTTCCAAAGATGGAGAAAAATTCCCATTCTCATATCCTGTATATGTAGTTCTTGCAATACTTAACTTTTCTGCCATCTGTGTTTGAGTAAAGCCTCTCTTTTTTCTAATTTCAATTAATTTCTTTCTCACTTGTTTTCCTCCTTCCTTGTTTGTTGTACTGACATTATATATTTTGTTTGTTTGTCTGTCAATACTTTTTTAAAAATTTTTTAAAAAATGTTTGTCAAACTAACAAAATAATGCTATACTAATATAGAAAGGAGTGCTTTTTATGAATTTTGGAGATATATTAAAAAAACTCAGACAAGATAAGAAAATGACACAAGAAGAATTGGCTATAAAAATTAATAGCTCTCGTTCTAATATTGCTAATTATGAAAATAATAATAATATGCCATCTGTTGAAATTTTAGATCGCCTAGCAAAAATATTTGATGTATCTACAGACTATATGCTTGGAAAAACAAATATAAAAAACAATAAACTTGATTTAACAGATGAAGATATTAAATTTATAAAAAGTATCAAAAAGCTGGATAACACAAACAAAATGATAATTGAGAACACAATGGAAGCACTATTGGATAAGCAAGAGAAAGACGAAAAAAAGGAGGATTAACAAATGAAATTTGGACCACGAAAAATAAACATAAAGAAAAGAGTAAAAGCCAGAACAACTGGAAAACTAAAAAGAAAAATGAAAAAAGCTGTTAACCCACTATATGGAAAAAAAGGAATGGGATATATAAAAAATCCCAAAAGAGCGTTACAAAATAAAATATATCATAAAGTCACATTTGATCCGCTTAAATTTTTAAAAGATTTATTTAAATAATTTCACAAAAGATAAAGGTATAAAATACCTTTATTTTTTTATTTGAAAGGAGGTGAATTAACTAAAATGGCAAAGAAATACAACTATACAAAAAATGGCATACAATATTTTAGAAAGACTAAAACAATTGGATATGATATTAATGGAAAACCTAAAAAAAAGGAATTTTATGGCGATGGTGAAAAAGACTGCGACCGAAAAATCGAAGAATATATGCAGAAGTTAAAAGATGGAATAAATGTAAAAGCTGAAAAAATGACTATCGAACAAGGTATGCATTATTGGTTATTTAATGTACTTATAAATTCACGCGATATGAAATCCGCAACATTTGATAAACACGAATGTAATTATAGAAATTATATAAAAAATAGAGAAATTGGTTATATTCTTATACAAAATGCAGTTTCTAAACCTTTTCAAAATTATTATAATGACTTATATAAAAATGGAATTGATATTATAGATTTAAAATCTAATAAAGTTCAGCATAAAGAAGTAAGTACTAACAAAATTTTTGATTTAAACAAAACATTAAGGTCCTTTTTTACTTGGTGCATTAGTGAAAAAATAACATTAGATAATCCCTGCACTTTATCTCATATACGATTACCTGGTAATGCAGATGGATTTGAAGATGAGACCGATGAGGGTGAAAATATACAAGCTTTTTCTGATGAAGAAATAAAGATTATTACTGATAATTTAAAATACAAAATAAATGAAAATAACACCTTTAATGTTGCTATAATGTTGGACCTTATTACCGGACTGCGTTTAGGTGAATTATTAGGAATGAAAAAGAAATTTGTTTCAAAATATATTGTAAAAGTTAGGAATACATTAAAAAGAGTAAAAATATATGATGATGACATTAATTGGCATAGAGAAACAAAATTAATACGCCCTAAATCCAAATCTAGTATCCGTGATATACCATTCCCTATTCCATTTTTTGATACTTTAGAATTATATTTTAAAGAACAAGAAAAAAAATGGAAAGAAAGCAATTTAAAATTTGATGATAACTCTTTATTATTTACAACAGAAACATGTAACCCTATTGATATGAAAAATTTCTCCAGATCCTGGGAACGATTTTTGAAAAGAGCAAAATTAGAAAAGAAAAAGCCACATAGTATTAGAGATACATATGCGACTACACTTATACGACGCGGTGCTAACATACACGATGTAAAAGCACTGTTAGGACATAGTTCAATTAAAATTACAGAAAAATATTATATTTTTGTATTTCCAGATGATAAGTCAAAAACTGCATCCCTACTTGATGATTTAATTGTATAAAAGCCGATTTTATACAAAACCAAGTCGGGAAAAAGTCGGGAAATGCAAAAAAGAAGTGAGCCAAGCGATATTTAAAATTCGCTTGGCTCTAGTGCTTGTGGCTCCTCTTGTTGGACTCGAACCAACGACCTATCGGTTAACAGCCGAGCGCTCTACCAACTGA